>Ga0214478_100064_pt1 | contig 48907 bp, 37 predicted proteins | sample M1_20Mar14CPVII9_2_FD_178001 | JGI IMG/M metagenome (GOLD analysis project Ga0214478, IMG submission 178001) | Marine eukaryotic communities from Monterey Bay, California, United States - M1_20Mar14CPVII9sort6BwellD7 | ecosystem: Environmental > Aquatic > Marine > Unclassified | place: USA... | reverse complement strand
TAGTTTCTTGCAATACAACCCCCCCCCCCCCTACATATTAATTAGGTTAGGAACTACAGGTTTAGATTTTATTGTCTTTTAAAGAATTCTTCTACCACAATAACAAAACAAGTGCACATCTTATACACAAAAATTGTACCCTGATGAATACAGACAATAAAACAGATATTGATATGGTATCATCGTGTGCCAATTGTGGTAAGGGTGAAGAGGAAAGTGATAAACTCAAAAACTGCACAGCATGTATGATGGTTAAATATTGCAGTAGAGAATGTCAAATTGCTCATCGGCCACAACATAAAAAAGAATGTAGGAAACGTGCCGCCGAGTTGCATGATGAGAAGTTATTTAAACAACCTCCGCCAAAGGAAGATTGTCCAATTTGTTTCATGACCACACCCTTATTAGAATCGGGATGGAGATATATGACATGTTGCGGTAAAGTTATTTGCAGTGGATGCTGTCATGCACCTATATACGACAACCAAGGAAATGAAGTTGATAATCAAAAGTGTCCATTTTGTAGAACTCCGGGGCCTAAATCAGACGAGGAAATAGATAAAAGGACAATAAAACGAGTGGTGATGAATGATCCCATTGCAATTCACGATCTAGGATGTAACTATCGAGATGGGACGTATGGATATCCACAAGATCATACCAAGGCATTAGAATTATATCACCGGGCAGCAGAACTTGGCAATGCTCTAGCTCATACCTGTATCGGATATTCGTATAATGATGGTTTAGGTGTGGAAGTTGATATGGAAAAGGCGAATTATTTTTATGAATTGGCTGCTATGAAGGGAGAGACATCGGCAAGGTACTACCTAGGAAATATAGAGGCACGTGCAGGTAATATTGAGAGGGCTCTGAAACACCATATGATTGCAATAAAGAGCGGAGAAGTCGACTCATTGAATGAGATCAAACAAGAATACTCAAATGGACAAGCAACAAAAGGTGATTACACAAAAGCTTTACAATCATATCAAGAGTACTTGATTGAGATTAAGAGTATCCAGAGGGATAAAGCTGCTGAATTTGATAAAGAAAGGTATCGGTATTATTAGTATCCGTGCACTATTGGGATTCATTTCACTATGGTAATATTGGTGAACGTGGCTTGAGTATGATATCAGGCATCTCGTTGAAATCTTAGTTGACAATTGTGTAAGGAAGCTCCGACTTGACAATGTACAAAAGATGTTACAATATGTGCTCATGTACATTCCCCTAGACTCAAGACAGTTGCTTTGAGTTTATCAAAAAGAATATGGCCAAGGCATTGATGGATCCAGGTATTATGAAGCTTGCAGTGGAGGATCCTGCTTTATGGGGAGAACTTGGGGTGTTTCTAAATGCAAAGTCGGAAAAGAAACCAAGTATACGTGCCCGTAATAGTTAGTTCCAATGATGATTGAATGGTACTAAAGAAGACTTGTCTAAAGAATAAAGTAGAAGACAGTAATTGAATATCTAAATACCTTCATTAATGAATAATACTATATCACACACACTCTCCCCGACACTAATAGTACCGATATTTCTCATCGGCCGCTGCAGCTTCATCCCTCTGAGTGCTCTTAATCTCACCTAAGTATTTTTGATATAATTGTAATGCTTTTGTATAATCTGCTTTAGCTGCATGTCCATTTGTGTACATCTCCCTGATCGTATCCAAAGAGCCAGTATAGCCACCTCTAACTGCAATCATATAATGCTTCAGCGCTCTCTCAAAATTGCCTGCACGTGCCTCATTATTGCCTAAATTACACCTTGCTTTTACATTCCCTCTCATAGCTGCTATCTCATAATAATAATCGGCCTTTTTCTCATCAATTTCTACCCCTTTACCATTGCTATATGCATAACCAATACAAACATATGCTTCGGAATAACCAAGTTCTCCTGCACGATGCCAAAGTTGTAATGCCTTGGTATCATCTTGTGGATATCCATACGTCGCGCCTCGATAATAACACCCCACATTGTGAATTGCAATAGCATCTCCAAGCTTCAATCTTTTGTTCAACCTTTCGTTGACTTCACCTGATTTAGGAGCCAAAACTCTACAAAATGGACACTGGTTTTGTTTGTCTTCATCAACCATATTGCCTTGATTATCATATATGGGTGCAAAGTAGCATCCACAGCATATAACTTTTCCACAACATAACTTGTATTTGCTCCCCGTTGGACGCAGTGTAGGCAATCGTATAAAACAAATGGGACAATCTTCATTTGATGGTGGTTCTTTGAATAATTTCTCATCATGTAACTCGGCAGCATGTCTGACATGTTCTTCACAATCTTTCTTATGTTTGTGTCGGTGCTTCTTTTTGCATGCGGCATTGCAATACTTTACTTCTTTACATTTGTTGCATATATTCTTTGCACCCTCCTTGCCACAATTGGCACATATTGATGCATTATCTTTATCGTCGGCGGTGCTCATATTCTGTAACTTCCCTATCTCCTCACATACATCATCATCACATTTTGATTTTGATGCACCATCTTTGCTAATATCTGATGTGCTCATTTTATACTTATTTCTTTACTAAAGGCTAACCCCTATTATCACGATAGCATATATTGATACCGCTACCTAAGCAGCTTTAGCCGAACTACCCCTTCACTACAACATACCCTACATATTATGTGTAAAGTGTAAAATAACACTATCTCTCTCGATAGAACAAATACTGTGATATTCGTTGTATCGCCAATATTTCTTGAGTCCACTTCTTTCTACTCTCCCCTCACCATCTCGCTCTTAATGACGCACGCTGATGCAATAACAAGTAGCGAGAGCTATTATTAAACAACCTATACATAACAACGATTATAGGCCTATATTTTATTGAGTAAAGACGGCTAAACGATAGAACAGCGGTCATCGACATCATTTAGCATTTTAGACACAAGATATATACACTCTCTGCAATCGATAGAACAATGAATTTAAGAATGACAGCATACCTAACATCAGCCGCTATGATGGCAACAACCGCATCGGCATTTACACGATCTATACTTACATCTACAAGTACTAGACGACAAGCTATATCGACTATATCATCTAGACTGCATAGCCCTTCATCTACATCAACAAGAGTCGGCAATTGCAATAAATTTCGTCTCTTCTCTACAGCCACAGAAGAAGAAACTGAAACTACATCCACCACAGCAATCGATGAAGCAGCACGAGACGAAGAAGCATTACAAAACTTAAAATCACAATTCCTAATAACCATGCGTGATCGTGGTTTTCTCTTTCAATGTACAAATCTATCTGAATTAGATAAATTATTATGTGATGCAATATCGAACAACGAGGCAATATCCGCCTATTTAGGATTCGATGCTACAGCCAACTCATTACATGTTGGTTCTTTATTACAAATTATGATATTAAGACATTTACAACAATCTGGTCATCGTCCAATTGTACTAATTGGTGGTGGCACTTCTAAAGTAGGTGACCCTACCGGGAAAGATGAATCACGAGTAATGTTAACGGATGATATTATACAACAGAATACAGATGGTATATCCAAGGTATTTCAAAAGTTTTTAAACTTTGAAATTGGACATGGTGGACAAACTGAAGAAGCTAATGATACAGAGCCAAAGAATACAGATGCAATTATGGTAAATAATGATGATTGGCTCTCCTCATTGAAATATTTACAATTCCTAAGGGATTACGGAACCTACTTCACAATTAATCGTATGATGTCATTTGAATCAGTAAAACAACGATTAGAACGTGAGGCACCATTCTCATTCCTTGAATTTAATTATATGATATTACAGGCATATGATTTCTTAGAATTAAATCGAAGATATAATGCTCAATTACAATTAGGTGGTAGTGATCAATGGGGTAATATGATTAGTGGCGTGGAGTTGGGTAGACGTGTTGATTCGAAGCAGTTATATGCCTTAACGGCACCACTAATTACAACAAGTGACGGGAAGAAGATGGGCAAGACAGCGGGAGGTGCCATATGGTTAAATTCCGATAAATTGAGCGAATATGACTATTGGCAATTCTGGCGTAATACCAGTGATGAAGACGTTATCCGTTTCATGAAGTTATTTACTGAATTATCATTAGAGGAGATTAATGATATGGAAGGTAAGTTACAAGGTGCTGAGATTAATAAGGCTAAGATTGTTTTGGCAGATGAGGCCACGGCATTGTTACATGGTCGGGAATGCTTGAAGGCTATTCATGATACAGTGGATAGTATGTTCAAGGGTGGGAAGAGTGCTCAGGCATCTACAGAAGGATTGAATCGTATCTTTGTTAGTGAAGAGGAGGCAAACACGGGTGTCAAGTTTATTGACTTGTTTGTTCAATTGAGCTTGGCTAATAGTAAGAAGGAGGCACGTCGATTAATTCAAGGTGGTGGTGCCAAGTTGGGTGAAGAGAAGATTACAGATGAGAATGCCGTGTTGAATATGGATGGATTTGATGGTAATAAGGAGGTGACTTTGCGTGCAGGAAAGAAGAGAGCAGGTGTGGTAGAATTAAAGTAAGAGATGAGTAGATATGTGACCTGAGGATACCTTACTATATACTGCCGAAGTGTAGTAAAAGTACAAGCACACCTCAGCCTCAAAAGCACCATCTAGAAAGGAGTTTGGTAATGATAACGTTGGTATGAGGCAGTCCACAGCATTTGTTTAGAGAAGAAGAGAGCTTCATAAAAAATCTTCTAACTATGTTCTCACATAAAAGTTGAATGAGGCACATAATAACAGAAAGCATCTGCATGAGTAATTGCAGTGACATTTCAATACCGTATTTCCTTCTCCAATGACTCGAGGGATCAATCCACAGCCAAGTAAGGAGTCTGTCAGTCAGTGAGGCAGTGTTTTTGGTTGGTGCTCTAAATAATAGGCTGTTGATTGATATTGATTGAAGCTATTCTATACTATTGGACTATCAGGCCACATATTAATATTAATAACATCAACCATGAAACTATCATTAGCTTCCGCCGTTGTTAAGATCATCACCAGCGCTGCATCCCCTAATAAGGTATGTTTGTATTGTCATTGTATAAATTGCAATTGCCATTGCAATTCATAATCTGCATATCCCTGTCACGAGAATTCGAATAGATATATGAATGTTTAATAACAATTGCTTCATCTCTACAGGTATACTCTACACCTACTGAAACATTATGTGATAGGTCTCAGGAAGGTACAAGTTGGGACCCATCATCTATTGATAATGAAAGTTGCAGTTTTTTCATTAAGCAGCCCACGTTTGCTAATATGCTTACAGGTACCTTTTTGATGATGCTCTTTATTTTACAACTAATCGCCTTGGTGAGGTTGGTTCGCCTTCTTGGGGAAGCACTGCTGAGCCACAGCTGGAACAGTTTATCAATATTATGAAGTTAACCTTTGCCACTGGTGAGTTGTCTGTCGTATCTCCTAATCCAGACATTCCCATGGCAAATGGAATGAGGAAATCTGCAGATGGAAAAAAGATCATTGTATTATCCCAAGGTTTCAATAGAACAGGTGCGGGAGTATTTGAACTAGACCCAGAGACACTGGAATCAACTCCAATTGTGAACACATACTATGGAAGGAACTTCAACTCTTTGAATGACATTGAAACTACTGAGGATGGGAAAGTACTATTCTTTACAGATCCCCCATATGGATTTGAGCAAGGGTTCCGTGTTGGTCAGCCAGAACTTGGTTCTAACGTATACCGATATGACACCACAACAAAAACTGTGACTATTTTGAGTACTGGTTTTCAGCGGCCAAATGGTATTACATTGTTTGATGATCGTGCATCAGGATTAGGGTGTACACTCTATGTCTCCGATAGCGGTTTTGAAGGTACTGCCGGGGTTCAGTTGCCTCGTGGATTTCTTGGCTTTGGAGACTCTGCTGTTTACTCCATCGTTGAACCAGGAGGATCAGGGTGTTTTGAACCAGCTTATCCTGCTGAACCTTTAGGTGTAACGCCAATTATTCCAGTAACTGCTGGGATTCAGGATGGAATGCAGGTACATAAAGCTACTAAACTTCTTCTATTCTGCTCTGGCGAGGGGCTTTGGATTATGGACATTCTTTCTGCTACACAAATCGGATTAGTAAATCAGCCCTGTACTCAAGTCATCTTTTCACAAGAAGTGGGGGTTCAAAAGGTATACATTCTTAGTGAACGTCAGTTGTTCACAATCGATTTGAATTTTGACCCGTTTCTTCGAGGTACTGAAGCAATGGGTGGAAACAATGGCAAGGGATATGGTGTTGGACAAGACCCCAAGGCATGTTCCGAGTTGAAGGATAAGAAGGCAAGGAAGGAGTGCATGAAGAACCCTGTTGTGACGCTTAAGGAGATGGATACCAATGATGACCCCTGGAAGATGCGCAAGAACTCGGCCAATGCTCAAGCAGGTGGTATCATTATCTGGTATGTTGGTTCATTGCTATTGGCAGGAGTATTGGCTGTGGTACAATAAGTATTGAACTAAACACTCAGAAGTACCTATTGCTCCGAAATCTTTGTATGTCCATGTAACGACTTAAATTTACAATGTAACATATAAACTACATCAATCAACTCTCTCCTTCTAACTTCCATCTCTTTCTTCCTTTGCATGTACGTCCAAACTATATGAGGTGTCCTCTTCGATCTTCGGCTGAAACAAAATGTGCTCAACATTTGGCTCGAGTATACATCTCAAACAAGTAGGGAAGAAAGGTCTCAGTAGCAAACTGATGGTTAGAACACTTGCCATAATCACAGTACCAAGCACTTGTCGAGTTGTTGACCATCCATTTGCAAGTTCATGAGTATCTTTAGCAGAGTCGACTTCCCACAGATGATTATAGTATCCAATTTGAGTGAAGAGCATCAAGGCTGCCATGTGTATAATATATGCATATAAAGATCGTTGTCCCCACTTTGCTAGTCGGAGGTATACTCTAGCAAGAAGTGCATCTTGTTCTTTCTCTTTTGCATGTCCTTGTCGTCTTTGTCTTTGACGAGTAGAGTCATAGCATCTTCTCAAGTAAGAGCAACTATAATCTACTTCTTCCTCATCTGGTGTTGTTGTTTGAACATCAGCAGTTTCAGTTTCCACAGCGTCATAGTATTGAACTCCACAAGTAGATGGAGGAGGTATCAATGCAAAGAATAGTACCATTGCAATTGATGTCCATGTATAACAAGCCAATTGAAATAGGCCTCCATACAAGGAATATTCTCCATAAACTGTATCGTATGGATCAGATTGAAACCAAATCTCGACTGGTATACCTTGTTGTGTAGCAAATATAGCAGCTCCAACTAAGAATATGATGGCAAGTAATACTACAAGTTTCATTTGGATTGACTTGGCATACGGAAAGAAGCGTCTCTCCTTCATGACACACCCTAACAGGAAGTATGGCATTAGTGCTACTGTCCGATGTATTGATAGATATCTTCCAATATAAGTACTATATCCAATTATACAGCCAAGCAAGACATGTACAGGTATTGTATATCGTATTTCTAATGCAAAGGGTCGCCATATCCTCATTGTTAGTAATGAAACAAGATACCAGAGATGAGCAAACGGATATGTCAATGACCAAGGTTGTTGATTGTACAGTGACCAGTTTGGAGTGAACATCATACTTTCATCTTCTATATCTTCGTCTATTGTATTGTTTTGTCTATGCTTCACTATATATTCATACCATGTACAAAATAGTAACTGCAATGTCAAATAAGGTATCAATAAACTGCTTATCATTTTGCGTCTCCTCATTTTACTATCCAAACTTGAGGTACAGTATCCACTTATACAAACAAATGCTGGTACATGAAAACTATATATTATATGCATGATCGTTGTTGCAGTTGTATTGCCAACTTTGGAATATGGTTCAATGAAATGACCGATAACGACGAGTAATATTAGTATAAATTTGCATACATCGATCCGTTCTGATTCTATTGATTGATGATTCGTCGACGATGGCTGCTCGATACTGTTATTAATATGATAATGAGTCTCATTATTATCCGACATGAAAATGATTCCAGCTTCTTTTGTTGATATAGGCTTTGCTTTCTCTATGCATGTACCAATCAAGAGAGTATCATTTGTCGATGAAGAAGATACTTTGATCTCATCATTATCGTCGTCCCTTGCCTCATCATGAGTGCATTGGACGCCGACTGGCTTTTCGACAAACAGTACCATTATTTGACGATATATCTACTGCTATTCCCTGCTACTATATGAAGTACTAGCAGAGCTCATAGTAGAAGCACCATATCATTGAGTCTTGCAAACAATCTCAGTATCAAAGTCAAAATCCAAATTTTGTGAGGATACCTCAAAGAAAATTTTTGCTGATCGATCGTATGCTCAGTACTGTTGATCATGGCGGCTCTCATATGAACAATTATTGAACAATAGGGGGTATATTTGGCAAGTAGGATGTTTAAGTTGACAGTACTGCCTTGGGCGTTTCTAATTTGCAATGAACGAGGATTATCTCTACAAACAATTCAATCAAAATCAACGATGAATCGCTCTTATTTCATAGAACATGCCATCATGAGTAGTCTAACTACAACTATTGCAACACATCCAACGCCAAGTAATGCAATTGAATTTGTACCGCCATCTCCCTCCTTTTTATATACATATAAAGATGCAGTAGAGATTATACAAACACAACGCTTAGCCGTCGATAACATATTAAATGTAATAAAAGATGGAAGTATCGATGAGGCTGGTTTCAAAGTAATGCAATTAAGTGCACAGACACGCACTGCTGGCAAAATCATATTGGATACTTTTCAAGAGAACATGTCTTCATCAAAGAATAGTAGCAGTAGTGACAGTAGTATTACATTACTTAGATTTCTATCATTGCAAAAGAAATTCAGTATCTTGATCGATCTTTGTGACGAATGTGAAGATACTTTGCAAATAGCATTGAAGGGAAAGTCGGGAGTAACAGCAGCGGTGCAACTCAAAGCTTTGAAAGTAGTAGATGACATTAAAAGTTCATATGACGACTTTCTTCATGAACTGACATCTTTTGAGGAGACAGTTGGAAAAATATGAGTAAGGATACCCCAAGCAAACTTCATGCACATCATATGTTCAGGCGATACTTTCAAAGACAAGCTGTCCATACACAAGTCGATACTACAAAGACAAAGAAAATATACATATGTAAAGGACGCATATCGACTGAAGTGGAAGTATAGTAGAATCGAATCAAAGTTTGAAAGATATTGTCGGTTTATCATCCCCAAAGATACTCGTACCATCTTTGTAGTATTGAACGAGCATTTTTGAATAGAGACAACTCGCAGTACTAGTACAATCATGCCAGTATAGAAGAGTATTACCAACAATCAAATGGATCTATGTATAACATAGCTTTTATATCATAATGTCATACTACTTCTCTACTCCTCGATATCAATAGCGTGTCTAATGTGTAGATGCTTTTCTAATGCCCTCCGAGATACGACTCCAGCCTTCTTCTTGCCCAAGTATCTATGACAATCGGAACAGTATGCAACGTGTGTTGATAATGCATTCAGTTTGACGTGTATGTTGTGTTTAGTTTCTAGATGATTTACCATTGCCTCGGAGGAACCGAGATATTGATTGCAATTAGTACAAGTCGGCATTTTTGTTGTTTAGTCTCTCCTCTGTACCGTTCTCCTGTGTTATATTCTTTACTTTATTCTTTATCTGTTGTTTGTTTGTTAGTTGTTTATGAGTCTGTTGAAACAGAACCCCTATAGCAAGTGAGGAGTTCTCTTCTATCAAGCTCCATCACACCGATGACATCTATCATGCTGCGACATTCTCATGAGAAGTCATTGGGCAGGTCAACTCAAAAACAAAACATCAATCTATGGACAATAATCAATAGCCCTGTTGCTAGGTATTCCTTCATCTTATCCTCAATATAAGCATTATCAACAATGGGAAGACCTACAGTAGTAGCATTAAAGAGTAACTCCGTATTCGATTGGGCTGATGGCTCAGAAAGATCTGGCGGTGATGATTTAGATTTACCGATAACACATAAAACTCGTTACAACCCTAACCCTCGAATAGCCGATATAACGGACTTGGTTGAGGAAAGTAGTGATGATGATATAGATAATTCAATTAAAGTTGGTAAGAATAGTAATAATCAATACGGCCCTAGTACGAGGAAAGGTCCTTCATTAGTATGTCGACAAGTTGTATTTGCAATATCAGTTGTTGCAATTATTATTGGAGCTGGTTTAATGATTGGTTATGTTATTGATACTAATAATAAACCTACAATTAATAGTTCCGCTTTATTAATGGTACCTGATAATAACGACGAGCAGCAGCTGTTAGAAACTGCCGAGCGGGTGGTGATGGCATGCAGTGAAAGCAAGTTGAACAACAATATATCCGAATGCCAAAAGTTGTGTACATCACATTTGTGTTGCTTTGAAACAGATGATTATGGATGTCAAGATGATGCTAGTAAAGATTGTGCAGTGTATGCTGCATGTGAGGCATTAATTGAGGGTTTAGCGGTAGGTGCAGCAGAAGAGAATGAAGAATAGAGCCATACATATGAGCATATCAATATTGATCATCTGTCATGTGAGAAGGTTAGAAGTATTAGAAGTATGCTAGGGGACATACAAAGTATATGTTTGTTAGATTAGTATGGGGATTGAAAGATCAAGTCAATGACAAGGAGATAATAGTTGATTTAGTTGTATATCGGGGAGTAGATGAATGAGTGATGTAAGGAGGACCCATCACATATGAGCAATGTGGGCCGTCGTTCAATTCTGAGTTACTAGTAAACTTGCCTATCGTTTACATTTACTTTTAGATTAATCTTCATCTAGTTCTTGCCTGGCATTGAACAATCCAGGCCCCTCGAATTTCTATTCTTCTTATCACCTTGACCAACCTCTATTTTTGAGCATAAGAGAAGAAGGACACACTTCAATACCCTCTGCTCTTACTTCCCAACATTGACATTAACCATATTCTGGGCTAATGAGTATGCCTCATAATCTACGAGGTACTCGCTCCACCAGCAGGTGTTTAAGTGGAATACACATCTCTCACCCTCATCAGAAGATACCAATACTCTCTTCTTGCTACTCTTATCCTCTGTCTCCACTTCGTCCCACTTCGGTAGAGTAAATTCTAAATGGCAAATCTGTACTGCCATTCTTGTCCACATGTGACGATGTCCTCTCATTTCACATACTCCACCACCATACATGGCGTCTCCAACGATTGGAATCCCCAGCGCAGCTAACTGTCCACGAATCTGGTGTGGAGCCTTGGTTAAGAGCTGAACATCCACCTGCATAACATACTGAATGCCAAGCTCTTCGGCTGGGCATCTCTTGTCTGGGCCCCATAAACGATGTGCCAATGTAAAGTCATTTGAATCAGCATACTTGGACTTGACACATGCCGCTCGGAAGTTCATTGATTGAGATGACACAGCCGTAATCTTCATTTGACACTTCTCCCATTTGTGATTACTGTTCGGAGGTACTTGCCGAGCAAACTTTTTGGGTGTGGGTGATCGTACATCAACATAATGTTCAATGATTGTTTGATTATCAACTAATGCTTCGATACGATCGATATTGTCAGGGTTACGAATGCATACTAAACAGCGGTATGTTTTGGTAACTCCCGTAGTTGTTGCATTGGATGTGCAACTTGTCTTGAGTTGTTTGGTGAGATATCCACAGAACTCTTTCTTGGTTGCTGCTAATAGCAAGCCATTCATCTCTGGCTCTAGTACGAGTGGTATGGACACAAATGGATGATCATTTGCTGCAGGGTCACGTTGTTTCAACGAAGAGCCGAACATGTGTTGTACATCTTCGATACAATTACTAATTGTCGAGAAGCATGGCATGCCTCCTGGTTTGTTCAATACTGCAAATCCAATGTCATTATCCTTTGAAAGAAGCATGGCACATAGTCATAGATTTAGATGAGCAAGATATACACAATGCATATCATATGCACAAGAACACATACCTCGTAAACTAGGACACCATCCTTCCCATTAGGCAATCCCATCATCGGTACCACAGCCTTCTTTCCGCCGATCGTAGCGCTCGTACAGTTATCTAATAGCAATCCCTTGCAATACTTACTCCACTCATATTCATTAGCAACGAAGAATCTATCAGGAACATAGTGAACTCTCAAGGACATGTTCGACCAATCAATACCCGTATTACCTTCATCACTTGATTTAAGTCTATGCGCATGATAGTTATTACCCTTGGCATATTCACTCTCATTCAATATCCATACCGATCCCAATGATAATAGTTCCGCAGCAGAGGGATATGCATCCACAGTCTCAACATGTACATGCTTTTCTAATATCTCTTTAGCAACATGTTTCCATCCTTCATTTACCATTGTTTCAATAACTTTACCAATTGTTACCTTTGATATACTTTCAACTGATGCTGAACAGTTGGGATTGACACGTGCATAGACTGTATGCGATGATGATTTCATACCAACTATTTGTACGATGATCGAATTACCAATATCGGTGTTTATGCATCCCTTCCATAGATCGGATTTGTTTTGTGGTTTACGATGATGTTGATTGTGATGACCGTGATGATGATGTTGATTGTGATGATGCCCACCGCCGGCAACGGCATTGCCGTTGCTTATACTACCACCAATGGAGGATGATCTACCTCTGGTCGTGTAGGACGATGTGCCAGAACTGAATGACGATCCTCGTTGACGTTGTTGTACAAGAAGTTGTGCTGTCATGATTATTCTATCAATATTTGCAATTCTACTCTGATCTTTTCTCCTCGGTATGTGCTGCCTTTTGTTATACCAACTTATCGTCTCCTCTATATATTCCTGATATTGCTCCTCTATCTTCTATGGCGTTATGGCAACTATAAGTGTTGTCAGCGTTCAGTATAGTCGAGGAAGAAGGCAATCACTCGAGCTCTTGTAGCTTGAGACTCTATCATTGCAAAATCGGTATCCTTTTGAATTTAGCACGTAAAAGTATTACAACCTCATACAAATAACAGTACATAACATACAGCACACACGGGTCGAACGCTACAATACATTAATGAGATGTCGAATGCACAATATGCCGCAGTGATGGGGGGAGGAACGGGAGGAGTTAATATAAGTACGGATGGTACCGTTTCCGCCGCGGCTACGAACGCGGCACTTGCCCACATGCCTTTACCCATTGCAACAAAAGTTAATACCAACACACCTACTACCTCAACAACAACTCAACCAATTACCTCTCAACAAACAATGGCGGCAAGACCCAGCGGCAAGATTGCAGCAATGGAACGTGCAAAGGCATGCGCCAAGGCTGCAAAGTATACCTCTATAGATGATGAAAGACGTATGAAATTCTTAGCTTTACTTTGTGGTCGGGGTGCGTTCAAAGGTGTATCATCAACTAATCAAGGTGCTAATGTATTATTATCAAGAGAACGGAGTGGTAGTATTGGTGGTATGGGTGGGATGAGTCCACATGTTAATGATGGTAAGAATAGTAGTAGCAATAGTCATTCAATTGGTAAAAAGCAAGGCTCATCAATAGTAAACACATCTCAAACAACACAAACCAAACCAACAAATGAACAAAATTATCAACCAACAATACCATCAGCATTATCACGACGTATCCTACACAAGTCAGGCGTAGGCTACCTTGATAATTCACTACCATTAATACTATCAGCCATGTCAGACCGATTCCTAGCAACGATATTAGTACAAGCTAAGGCATGTCGTGATAGACGTATCGAAGGATATAAGGCAACTATTAAAGAACGTAAAAAACGGAATAAACATCGTAAATTGGTATTAAAAGAACGATTATGTCGAGATAAAAAATATAAAGAAGAATTAAGTAAAAAGAGAAGTATGATGGAAAGTACTGTTATGGATGCTAAGGACTTGTTGGAGAAGGATAATAATAAAAAGGGTAATAGTTCGTTAGGAGGGGAAGATAAGACTCTGTTTGGTCTATCCGAAGAGGAACGAGAGGCAATAAAAGAATATAAGAAACAGGCGGCTGATATTGATGCCGAAGAGGAGTATTATAACAAGTATTATGGCAAGGGTGAGGATGGTAATTTGGATCTTGATAATATAAGTTCAGACGAAGAGGACGATGACGATGATGAATTGGTTGTTGATACTGACCTTAAATTACGGGATTTAGTCCGTCCACTTGGAGCATGGGGATTTGATCTAACGGGCAAACTGGGATTTACCGATGAGCCAGATGATGATAGTGACGGAGATGAGTATGAACTGGTCGATAAATATAACGAGGATGGAGGAGGGTCAGACGAGGATGATGATGAAGATCAAGATGATAATGTATCCTACTCAGACTCATCTGATATGGGTACAACTGATGATGATGAAGGCACTGGACCTAAAAGTCCAAAGAAGAAGAAACCACCCTCACCTAAGAAGAAGTCCAAGGCAAAGAAGGCGTCGAGTTCGGGGAGTGGCACTAAGAAGAGTGGCACAACTACCAAGAAGAAACCTGCCAAGAGAAAGAGAGATGAATCAAAGGATGATGCTAGTAGTAAGTCATCGGGTGATGGTAAGCCCAAGGCGAAAAAGGCAGCAACTGCTGCTTCGAAGAAGACAGAAGCAGCCACGGCAGATGCCAAGAAGAAATGAGGAGTAGTATAAATTTAACTTTAACATCGAATATCCAAGTAAGGGAGTTTATCATTTATCCTTACTACACTACCCTGACGCTAATAATAACGACAACCGTCATCAGCTGCAGCTGCTTTATCCCTCTGATCACTCTTAATCTCACCCAAGTATGTTTGATATAATTTTAGCGCTTTTGTATACTCTTCTTTTGTTGCATGTCCTTTTGTGTATAATTCTTTGATTTGGTTCAAGCACTCAGAATGTCCACTTCTAACTGCAATCATGTAGTGCTTCAATCCTCTGTCCATGTTGCCTGCCTTCATCTCAATTAGGCCTAGATTATGCCTTGCAAATTCGCATCCCATAATAGCTGCTACTTCATAATAATGCTCGGCCTTCTCCTCATCAACTTCCACTCCTTCACCATTAGAATAAGCAATACCAATACTAGTATAAGCCTCAGCACTACCAAGTTTTCCTGCCTTATGAAACATTTTTAACGCCTTGTCCATATCTTGTGGAAATCCATTTATCCCATCACGATAATAAACTCCGTGATTGAATATTGCTATTGGATCATTCGCCTCTACTCTTTTTCTTTCTGTTTCAACCATCTCCTCGTCTGTAGGATCCATTGCTCTACAAAATGGACAATTATCCTCAACTCGATTGCCTTGGTCATCATATACTGGTGCACAAACACATCCGCTGCATATTGTCTTTCCACAGCATGTCTTGTATACTCGTCCCGTATGATGCTCGGGCAATCGAAGGAAACAAATTGGACAATCTTCTGCTGGTGGCTCTTTGAATAGCTTTTCATCGTGTAGTTCAGCAGCAAGCCTGAGTTCTTCACCATGTTTCTCAGCAGCAAGTTTGATATGTTCCTCACATTGTTTCTTATGCTTCTTTTTGTGTACTTTTTTACACACAGCGTTGCAATATGTTACTTGTTTGCATTTGTTACATATATTTTTGACATCATCACCCTCCTTACCACAATTGGCACATACCAATACTACCACATCTGTTTCAACCGTACTCATATTCTGTAAAATATCGTTCACCTCATCACATGCATCATCACTTAATGTTGATGCACACTTCTTTGCAATTATATCGGATGATGCGCTCATTTTTATTTAATTAGGAGACTCTACAACCTACCCCAAAATTCATACGCTGTAAAGCTAACTTATATATAGTTGCTTTGTCACCTCCTCTCTTACACAACATAACAAATCGGTTTGATTTACGGCATCTAATTTGTTTGCAGGGGAAATGCAGTGTATCGCCAAATTGATGAGTTGAATCACATGGAAAAATGAAATGACTGCGAAATAGCGGATTGGTGAAGATTAGTACTCCTTCTTTGTAATGCTCTCCAAGCAAGCTAGCAATCGGTATAATATACTACAATATGCCAGTTCGTAATCTTCGTACCCGCGGAAATGGTAGCGGTGTGGAATTGAGTCTCTATGAGAGATTGCAACAGGAAAATGAATTAGATGAACAAAAACTTCAATCACAACAACAACAATACAGTAGCAGCAACAATAGTCGAGGGCCCATGATGGATTCAGATCATAATAACATTACCAATTCGAGCCATATACAATCTGATCAACAATCTGTAGGATCCGGATGGACATGGGCAACACGCTCGACTCAGTCACATGCATTTCGTATCAATCAAAAGTATGGATCTACTCATAAAAGTTATATAGGTTCTGCTTTGTTTGGCGGAGAGAATGTTATTACTTCTAGGATTAAAAGTGCCATGAATTGCAATCGAGATAAATCACATCTAATGAATCAAGGTAATAGACGTGATGGTAAGGAAGAAGAAGAGGATGAGAAGGAACAGCTTATTAAGCAACAACAAAAACAAAATCAACAGTCATTACTGTCATTTAATATGATGACACTACTCAAACTAGCTCTATTCATACTCAGTCTACTCATGGGTATACAAACAATCAATAAACGAAAACAAACTAATAGCTCAAATACAACAACAGAAGAAGAAGAATCACTACTACAAATATCAGAAGAATATCTCGAAAGTTCATTACGAGGTGCATCCAATACTCTATCGGAATTAACATCCAATACAATTGTACATACCGCGACATTTCCCAACCATTTATCACATTTGACTAATTTAACAAACATGTATAATCCAAGGATTGAAACACCGTACTTTTGGGATGTACATTTCAGTGGTGAGAGTATTGCCGAACATGTTTTTTCGAGTTGTTATGGATTAACATTGGCATGTGAGTTTGGGCTTAGGCAGCCTGATTATAATGAGGAGGTAAGGTTTTAGTTTATGAGTGTGTGTTGTTTATGTGTATGGGTACTAAACAGAGGTATGTCTTTGACTGCCTATAGTATTCTCCATCTAATGACTCCTTTCTATACCTCACTTCATCGTCTCCCCGCACACCGCACATATACAACAGAAACTTGAAACATTTGTTCTAGATCGTACAACGTACGTCAATGTCGATACAACGACAGGAGAGGGTATACAACGTGCCTCTCAACTAGGACTGGCGTCAAGTCATCTTGCCAACATCATCATCTCTCCCCACTTTCATGACTTGGCATCACAAATCTTTTCATCCACAAGTCCTGGACGAATGTTTGCGTTATTTAGACATCCGGTAGATCGGGCGATTAGTATGTATTACTATTTAGCCAAGGCAACATGGGATCCTCAATACAATCCACAATTAACGCAAATGTCAGTGGAAGAGTACGCGAAGAGCAAGTATATTGAGAACAATTGGCTAACACGCTTTCTTGTCAGCAAGCCCGGAGGTACATTAAACCACTCTGATATGTTAATGGCAAAGAAAATAATCAAGTTTAAATGTCTAGTAGGATTATATGATGATATTGAAACATCCATGGCTCGGTTTCATCGATACTTTGGTTGGAATGCCAAAGAATCACCAGAGACTAAATCAAGAATAAAACAATGTACAAATGAAAAGATTATACAGGGTGATAAGAATATATTAGAACACCCTACAGTACGACAGAATAGTGTTGCTTGGAATGCCATTGTACATCAGAACCGGTTTGATATGGAATTGTATGAGTATGCAAAGAAGATATATAGGATACAGGGTGAACAGATCTTTGATGTTGTTGGACATGAACCTCCACCTCATGGTGGTAGTAAAATGATGGAGGAGGAGGATGAACAAGTGACGATAGGCGGCGAAGGTAGTAAAAGTATGGCCGAAGATGCCTATGAAGGATCGGGTAGTAAAAGTATGACATTAACAATGGCAGATGCAGCTGAAGTGGAAGACAACGCCGACGACGAACAAGATACGCTTCGTACAATGGATGGAGTATGAATTGAGTTTGTTGAGTGGTGAATATAGTTTAGTTAGCAACCTACGCCGCTACTTCTAAGTCCTCAATCTCCTCACGAGCCTGTTATAGACTATAGACTAGCTTAAAATAGACTCACTATACTCAAATATCTCCATTGCATTCACAAATACTGGTTAAGGTTAATAAATAGATTCATATGCTACTTCCTTCCAATCCACTAATCCAATACTCATACTAATAATAACGATACTTCTTACTATTAAATGCAGCAGCCTCGTCCCTTTGGGCACTCTTAACCTCATCCAAGTATGTTTGATAAGATCGTAATGCTTTTGTATAATCTTCCTTTGTTGCGCATCCTCCTAAATATAAATCTTTGATAAATTCCAAGGAGTCACTCTTTCCACCCCCTATTGAGATCATGAAGTGTTTGAGAGCTCTATTCACATTGCCTGCACCAGCCTCTATACTGCCTAGATTGTACCTTGCCTTTGCACACCCTCCAATAGCTGCTAGCTCATCAGAAGTATGCTTTTGTGTAATCTTCTTTTGATGCATGCCCATCTGAGTACATATCTTTGATACGTTCCAAAGATGGAGTATATCCGCTTCTTACAGCAATCATGTAGTGTTTCAGTGCTCTATCCATATTGCCGGCGTTTTCTTCTATGGTGCCAAGATTGTACCTGGCTGCTGCATCCCCTCCCATGGCTGCTAATTCATAATAATGCACTGCCTTCTTCTTGTCAACTTCAACCCCTTCACCCTTGTAATAAGCAGAACCAATACAGATATAAGCTCTCGCATAACCAAGTGCTGTTGCTCGATGCCATAATTCTAATGCCTTGATATGATCTTGCGGGAAGCCATGTATTCCTTCTGAATAGTAAAGTCCTTGCTTCCCGATTGCGATAGGGTCGTTCATCTCCACCCGCTTCATTTCCATTTTAATCAACTCCTCATCCGATTTAGGATATGGAGTTCTACAAAAAGGGCACTTCTCTTCAGCGATTACATTGCCTTGGTCATCATATACAGGAGCAAACGCGCAGCCACTGCAAATAAGTTTTCCGCAACATGTTTGATATCTATAACCCTCAATCTCCGTGTCTAATATTGGATTTCTTAGGAAGCAAATTGGACAATCTTCTGTTGGTGGTTGTCTAAACAGCTTTTCATCGTGTAACTTGGCGGCCTGTTCAACAGCAAGTCTAACATGTTTCTTACAATCTTGATTATGTTTGTGCCTGTGCTTCTTTTTACATGCGGCGTTGCAATACTTCACTTGTTTACATTTGTTGCATGTGTTGTTAATATCACTACCCTTCTTGCCACAATTGGCACACACAGATGCATTATCGTCTTCTTTATTATTGGCCGTGTTCATGTTGTTGTGTAATATATTCAACCTCTGTAATAAGAGTTCACCTCAAATATACAACCAACTGATTTTCTTGCTATTGAGGTATCCTTGTTCAATCATGCTCATGGTTCATATCTTAGAGAAAGTACTCGTATGACCACGAATATTGATACCAACCCTAGCCCCAATCAACCTCATTATCATTGATTGTATCATCATCAAACCCAAGTTGGAAGAACTGCTCTTCAAATAGCTGACGAGCATACATGTATAACTCCATATCATATCGATTCTTACTCTCCAACAGGTTATAAACCACTGATCCTTCGTCTAATGTCGAATGCTTATTCTTATTCATCCAATTCCAATGTAACAACTTGTCGGAACATTCTTCATCCTTGACATTCTTACTCCATCGAGCTGCATGCTTTGCATGGGCAGTCTTCTCATCTTCCTCAAACAATAGTAATGAGTCTCGTGATACATCGACTCTCCACCCGAAGAACTTGTCAAATCGTTTCATTGATTCACCCTTTTCTTCTAATAGGCCAATGATACACTTTCGTCGCAGTATCTCTTTGGCAACGTCCAAATCATTTGGTGTTAGGGGTACTGGTATATGGAAAGCGTCAGTTGGTGACTGATCAATCTTTCCTACTAGTGTTCGTACCATATAGTCTGTCACATATGATGGACTATTGATCCATTCTTGTAATGAGGATGCTTCCAAAGTCTATGGTGTGCCAAAGAAGAGCAAGACGGAAGATTTAGTTCAAGCTACTTGCAGCACAAATAACAGAGAAGATTGCACATCATCCATATTGCACATCACGAATATCTTACCGGATCATAATGAATAGAATCTTTCAAAGTCTGTTTGTGATAGAATAGACTGACCGCTCTATCAATAGGGTGTCTAAACATTGCAAATAGTACACCCTTATACTCCTTCTTCCCCTCAACTTGCTGCTGCTGTTCATTATTATCACTACCAAATAGAAGACCACCTAATCGAACATCAGGCACAACCACAACATCTGCCAATTCCTTCTCAATCAAATCTCCTTTTACGGCACGTTGTACACCCTCATAACTATCTAAATCAACATTCACAAACTGCTGTCCGTGTGTCCGTACTACGTATAATGTAGGGTCTCGGAATCGAGATGCAAATGCTGCATCATCTACTTCACGAGTATGTACTGGAGGTGATGAGAATGATGATGTTGCCTGAACTAGATTGTGACATGTTGATAAAAGTGTTGATAAAGTTGTACCCCCAGTTCTTGGTACTGAATGTTAATATGATTGTATATATGATTGAAATATGAGCATGATTAGATACATTGAGTGGAAGATACATTGAGTGGAAAGAATCACATGCACTTCTGACACAAACTGATAATACTCACTATGCCAAAAGAATGGAACATGATGAACCTTTAGCAGATTTGCCTTCTGCTGGTGCTTTTCCATCTCGGGATTCTTTTGTATAGCCTTCTCCCATGCTTTGTCAACAACATTATCTAACTCATCAGCAGAGTCTTCTTTTGATTTGGAATCTTCTCCGTCTTTTGTTTCATCATCTGCTTTGTCTTCTGCATCTTCTTCTTTGACATCTTGAGCATTTTCTTTGGCACCCTCTGTATCATCCTCTGTATCATCCTCTTTCTTCTCTTCTTCCTTCTCTTCTTCCTCTTCCAATCTTCTTCTACGCCGTATCCGTCTATTCTCATTCTGTTGCTGTTGCATCTGTTGCTCACGATGCATTCGAATCAATGTAACTGCATTAACAAACTCACCCAATTCAACAAAGTTACTATACTCTACTGGTATTGGTACCTGTGATGATGCTTGATATCCTGTTATATATGTCGTTTGTTGTTGTTGTATTGAATTTGATCCTCTATTGTAAAGAGATTGATAACCACCATAAGAAGAAGGATATGTCTCATTCTCTAACCCAACCTTCATAAAAACAAATACAAAACTAACCAATATAACCAAACCAATCTTTTTAATATCAGTTCTATTTCTCAATAAATGATCTATCCTATAATATAAATGACGTATTCGTGAATAACATGGTAGTATAAATTGTTTTATATATCGTACTAGTATAGAAGTTTTGGCACGTATAAAGGTTGATGATTCATCATCTGGATGATCATTTTGTTTGAATTCAAATGTTGTTTCTTCTCTTCTTGTTCTATTGTTGGTATTAGTTGTACTAGGGCTTATACCATTGATATCTATATCATCATCTACTTTATCATTATTATTCAAACTAGATAATTTACCAGAAGAATACTTACGTTTCATTAACGGACGGAAGTTGGGTGGATCTATATTCCTTGCAGAACGGATTTGACGCTCTTTATGCTTTTCATGTTGCTTTGAGGTTTGTAGATCGTTTAGTACTTCATCAGCATATTCATATCCTGATAATGACTTTGTCATTTTTGTGCTTGTATTATTTCATGTGTTTATGTGTATATTTGCTTTTGATGATATGAGTTGTGAACAACCGCCGGAGATACTACTGCCACCGCTACCCTACAATTTGCCCTATATAATACAGTCGCTCATAGGAGATTAACCGTCATTCTAGTGTCCGTACTGACTAACAACCGGATGAGTTGGCGATAAAACGGTACTTTACTAACATTTAAAGCGTAAATTGGGAGTAGCTTGTAGAGTTTCTAAAACACATAAAATGAGCGCATCCAATAGTTGCAAAGACAGTGCATCAAGATCAAATTATGATAGTGTACGTGATGTGAACGATAAGTTACAAAATATGAGCATGGGTGATGTATTGGTATGTGCAAATTGTGGCAAGGAGGGTATTAGTGATAATATGAACACATGCAACAAATGCAAACAAGTAAAGTATTGCAATGCTGTATGTAAAAAGGTACACAAAAAGAAGCATAAGAAAGATTGTGAGGAACATATCCGACTTGCTGCTGAGAAACATAACGACGAGCTTAGACGGATAGCTAAGTTACATGATATAGAACTATTCAAGCAACCACCACAATTATATGAAGACTGTCCAATTTGTTTTCTACTTCTGCCTTCGCTTGCAACGGGGAGGCGATACATGACATGTTGTGGAAAAGTTATATGCAGTGGATGTAGTTATGCACCTGTCTATGATCACCAAGGCAACGAAGTTGATAATGATAAGTGTCCATTTTGTAGAACTCCAGAATCAACATCCAGGGAGGAAACAATAGAAAGAGATAAGAAAAGAATGGAGGCTGACGACGCCGAAGCATTTCACATTACTGGATATTCCTATTATCAAGGCACAGGCGGATACCCACAAGATTATGTGAAGGCATTAGAATCATATCATCGGGCAGGAGAACTTGGTTATGCTGAAGCATATACCAACATTGGTCATGCATATATGGATGGTAGAGGAGCAGAAATCGATAAGAAGAAGGCGATACATTTCTATGAACTAGCAGCTATGGGAGGGAGTGTCGAAGGAAGGTACTACCTAGGCCTCGAAGAGGAGTATGCTGGCAATACGATTAGAGCATTGAAACATTACATGATTTCAACAGGGGGTGGCCACAATAAGTCTTTGAACAATATCAAAAAAAAATATACAGATGGGTATGCAACAAAAGAAGATTACTTTGAAGCACTACAATCTTATCAAGTATACTTAGGTGAGACTAAGAGTATCCAGAGGGACAAAGCAGCAGCTGCTGATGAGGAGTATCGTTGTTATTAGCTTTAGGGTAGTTGATACGTCCCCATTATATTGTTATGTCTATATCATAAGATAATGATTATTCTATCTACTCGCATAACCTCTTACCCATACTACCGAACCTGCAATACCTCAATATCCCAAACAGTCTCGGCAGGGAATGGCGGCTGGCTACCAAACCCTGCCAATTTCTTTTTATATTGTTCAATCTGTACCTGTCCTCTTCGTGTTGTTGGCTCCGGTGACCAATTACTCGTCTCAAAACCAACAATAGGTGGTAACTCTACCCTTCGTTTCTCACCCTTACTCATCCCGATTAATGCCATTTCAATCCCCTTTGGTACATTACTCTTCCCTACTACTACCCGCTGCTATCTAATCCTTTGTCACTGACTTGTCGTCCTCCAAAGTCAACCTTTTCAAATCCAAATCCCTTTGAATACATATATTGTCCAGATGCGGTCGATATACTATATGCTAAATCAATATTTGATCCATCTTCAACCTTTTTATCTGTTGATAATGGTGGGGACGATAATACTCTATACCGTACGCCATCTGATAACTTAACGATCGGATTGAGCTTTAAATCAGCTTCAACTTTACGCTCTCCCTCCTCTCTACATGATTCTATATCTGTACATTTTGCATATGCTATTGATGGTATACTGAAAGGAGACGATAATAGTGGTATTGTCGTTAATAGTTTTTGCAATATATCCCTTCTACTTGTGATGTCATCGTCGGAGGAAGGAATATCATCGTCGACATCAACCTCATCATGAGATGTACTTCTGCTACTTGCAATGATCTGCCTCTTATAAATTCTTGTAGGGGCAAAACATTGGGTACCAATACAATAGTACAGCAGAACTATGGATATAGTGAGCGAGGAGTAAATCATATTGCATCAAAGGGAAGAGAGGTAGTTTGGAGAGGAAGATATTAGGGAAGGGCGGCGCGGCCGTAGGGAGATCAAAGTTTTGGTACCTCTAATTTTGGCGAAGAAACCCCTGCCTGCCCTCACTACCTCTTTGCGTACAATTTGTACCTCTCCTGAGAGCGCTTGCTTTGCTACTAACATTATCTAACATTACAGAAGATCAATACTTACCAATAATCGTGTGTCCATTATTCTTATATTATATCAGGGTGAGTGGTGCTGCAATCATTATCGAGGCTCGAAAATATGATGGATATTTTTTGTGCATAAGATGTGCACTTGTTTTTCCAGACACCGTGTCAGCTATCTTCTATCTAATTAGAAGGGGTGTATATGATCTAGAATTCTACTTATATTAGTATATTGATGTATCTCAATACTTCCAATTACACTTACACTTATACATATTCTTCTTTCTTTAAATTACAAATCATAATATTATGTAAGTAGCAGAGATATATATCAACTATGCCGTCTCGTGATGTATGTGGAAACTGTGGTACCACCGAGAATCTAAAGGACTGTAAACGTTGTTCTCTTCAATCATGTAAGTTAAAAAGAAGATGTTATTATTGAAAAAAGCTTTTCCCCCTCGCATATCCTAATCTCGTGCCTGACATCTCTGTTTGTTGAAAGATTGTTCAAAGGAATGCCAAAAAGCTCATTGGTCGAAGCATAAACAAGTATGTGATGTTAGGGATAGTGAACGTAAGCGAGGCAAGATGTTTGTAGAAGGGAAAGCGGTAGAGTTACTACTAGGGGGTCCTTCGGGTCTTCCAATTGTTAGGACGGCAATGTATGAAATGATGAGCCACCGTCTAGAAAATGTTCAATACGGTGAAAAGGCATACATGAACATGTATGAAGAACTACGCCAAAATGAACAGGAGTGGGAAGAGGTAAGGTCTGGATCATGTATGTGTATGATATTTTATTCCACTATCTACTACACTTACCTCTTCTTGCCTGGGCAGTTCTTTCAGCATCCAATGAATGAATTACATTGCCTTGACATATGTCACATTCTCAACATACTAAATGGTATTTTGCTAGATAGATGTGAGCTGGAAACAGTTGGTAATATCAATGAAATGTCATCGAAGTTTTTCTTTATTGCCCAGCAATACCGAACAGAGCAGTTCCGAAACCAAAGTCCAGACAACGAAAAATGGCATGATGTCGAGGAAGCTCTACTCCGGAATAAATACTCATTGAACATGATGCTTTGTAATTATACCGCCATGATACCTATCTTCAGAAGGGATTGCGAGCTTGAGATAGAAAGGAACTTGCCTGGTGTGGTAGGCAGTAGCACCTCGCGTAATGGGAGTTGGAAAAAGATGGTGGGGTTTTGGGGTATGTTATCGAAGAACCCAAAGGATGGAAGTGACATATCGGATGCTATGTTACAATACATGTTGGCAGGTCTAAAGAAAGCAGCAGGTGGGAAAGGTGATATCAGCTTTGAAAAGGCGAAATACTGGAGAAAGCTAGAGCGTGAGTGTGAGGGTGCCGAAACAGTGAATGATTTGTCTGATGAGGTGATTGAGGAGGTGATTCGAACTACGAATGAAATTGCCCCATTGAAAGAGATCAATGCAGAAAACAATCGAGATGTTCATTTGAGATCATGTGGGAATTACAATAAGACAGAGAGTGCATGTGGAGAGTTCAATCGATGCAACCGCTGCAAGAGTATTGTGTACTGTGGAAGAGGTAAGATTGTTATTGCTATATCTCCATGATTAATTGTACTTTTGTTATTTGGATATAAGGATGTATACTACTAACCTGCTTTACTTTACATTGAACAGCCTGCCAAGTCGATCATTGGAAAGTCCATAAGAAGGTATGCACAAAGAAGAAGAAGTAGGGAGTTGGAGTATATGCTAAAAGCACAACGGAGAGCAACTAGGATATCACATCACTACTAATGCGTTATATGTATAACTAAAGCTTAGGCATATCAGTCATCTAACTATATGAGATTTGCACCATGTACGACACACTTTTCTCAATTATTCAGATGAAGCTGAGACTCTCCCATACTAGAAGACACTGATATGGTTTATCTTGAACATATGAATGCAATTTTGTGTAGAGAGGTCACATGAATTTGTGGACATTCCCAACAAATGACACTCAAGAAGGTATGGCCAAGAAATGTATATCTTTGTACTGAAGATTCTTCCTCTGAAGAAGAGGACAAGTAGAAGAAGAGTAGGCGGAGATATGGTGGGACTAGTAGTCTAAATGGCAAACATTGAAGCCACAACCATTGGGCGAGCGCTTGGTAACTAATACTCAGTTATAATAGTTACTTACAGTGGTAGACTAAACTACTCTTCGGATTCTATGGATATACTTGGTAGTGGGGCCGTCTTATCATCATCTCAAAGACCTCTCTAATAGTAACGATAATATTCCTCACTAGCTGCAGCAGCTTCATCCCTCTGAACACTTTTAATCTCACCTAAGTACGCTTGATATGATCGTAATGCTATTGTATAATCTTCTTTTGATGCATGCCCCTTTGAGTATAAGTCTTTGATTAGATCCACAGAGTCATTACATCCACCTCTTACTGCAATCAAATGATGTTTCACTGCTCTACCAAAGTTGCGTGCACGTGCCTCAATATTGCCTAGATTGTGCCTTGCTATTACATTTCCACCAATAGCGGCTAGTTCATAATAATATATCGCCTTCTTCTTGTCAACTTCCACACCTCTACCTTGTTGATAAGAATAACCGATATTGCAATATGCTTCAGCATATCCAAGCTCTGCTGCCCGATGCCATAATTCTAATGCCTTGGTATAATTCTGTGGAAACCCGTTTCTCCCATCTCTGTAATAGTTTCCTTGATTGTATTTTGCAATAGGGTCACCTAACTCCACTCGTTTCTTGTATCTTTCTAATGCTTCCTCGACCAATTTAGGATGTGGAGCTCTACAAAATGGACACTTTTCATTATCAACTACATTGCCTTGATTATCATATTGAGGTGCATGAGCGCATCCGCAACATATAGTTTTACCACAACATGATTGGTATTGCCATCCTGTGTTTAGATGCGGCAAACGCTCAAAACAAATGGGACAATCTTCAGCTGGTGGAGGTTGTTTGAAAAGTTCTTCATCGTGCAACTCAGCAACACGTCTTTTACATTCTTTCTTGTGTTGTGGTCGATGAGCAATTTGACATTCTCTACTGCAATACTTAACCATCTTACATGCCGCACATGCTTTTAGACTACTGCTCTCTTCCTCGCCCTTGCCGCAATTGGCACAACATACTGATAAATCCTCATTATCCGTGTTCATATTCGTATTTTGTGTGTGATAGTATTATTACCGTGATTAGTTATAGATAGTTATTTTTTTGTTTCTTATTGTCTTTTGGTATGTTTATGGTATGTTGTGAAAAGTCCGCACTTGATGGTAATGCATTTATTGTTGCCTCCCCGTCAGTATACAATACCTATATAGTATAGTTGTTTATTGTTGCGGTCGATCGATAGTAAAACCAGTAAGATCTCTAATATAGAGTACACCCGCCAATAGGGCCAAACAAAGAATATTCACTAACAAATGAAAATATAAAAGATGAGATGGCGAGCTAAGCATAAGTAATTAATATTAGGAGCACCGCAAAAAATAATCTGGTCATAGGGGTGGTCAAGCCCATTTTGCAAAAAATATGGCCAACCTATGGCCGTACGAATCAACCTAAATTAACTGAAAATGCTATCACCACCCTATGGCCATCTTCTCTCTATGACCACCTCTATGGCCATTATACATATTCTAAGAGCGGATTTGACCATATGACCATCCCTATGGCCAGATTAATGCATCAGAATATGAAAATCCAGCCGTTTTTATGATTTCGCTTAAATATTCAAACACTGCAACACATCACCATCGCGTATCGACACAACTCTAAAAATCACTAAGTATTAGAATTACAAACTACACAAAGCAACGGATATGTTATTGCAATAGAATGCTCAAACAATATAATCACCCTCGGTGCTGGTGAGGTGGTGGATATACGTCTATCCCTGCCGCCGTACTATTGTCCTATCGTCGATGACATATCATATGTTCACCTATCATGTATAAACAACATCACTATTATCGTCGTCCTATCCTCCCTTGAACCATCGCCCATCCTCTATTAGCGGCATACATTATAGAGGCAGCTCGGCGCCGGTGCACCCCTTCGATCGTAAAGAGAGCGTATTGCAATTAGAGTACCGTTGCAACGGCAACGGAGTATCGTCTATCGTTAAGTGGAGGATGCATCTACTCATAGCACACGAGAAGCAATTGTGATATGAGTTTATAAACACAGTTGGTTGTATACATGGTATTCATGAAGACGGAAGATGGATGTATGTCGTATGATCGAGAGGTGTATATATCTATGTTTATATATCTCGAGGAGGAGAGAAGATGGAAGAAGGCAGGGGTGGACTCTGCTCTCACAGTAAGTTTCTGTTTGATGAAAAGGAGAGAGGCAGACTCGGCAGCTGTTATGTATTTGGAGAGTAGATAGCAGCAGTAGTTATAGTTGTGGCGTTGGTCTGACATTGATATGATTGTGAGTGGAAGAAGATCATAGTATGGCAGTATGAGTGAGGAGATGAGAGGTGGATAGATAGATGTGGTTGATTGATGTAGCAGGTTGTATATAGTAAATGAATTAGTAACAAAATAGAAACAAACCAACGACGATATTGCAATATAATAGGATACTATTAATCTGGTTGTAGAATGGTCGTAGGTTTTCGGGATGAGTATGAAGTTTGGCCATAGAGTGGCCATGAGTCGGTGGTCATAGAATGGTCATGTAAATAAATGGCCATAGGGGTGGTAGCACGGCTCAAAGGGTTCATAGGTTGGTCATACTTTTTGCCTGGAGCTTAAGAGAAAGTGGTCATAGGGGTGTTCATAGTGATGGTATCCTAAAGCTATGGCCGGTCTACGACCGTATTATTTCTGGTCATAGGATGGTCAGCGGTCCTATGGCCACCTCTATGACCGGATTATTTTTTGCGGTGAGGTCGACCGAGGAACTTTGGCGAATAAACCTCCGAGGAACTTTGGCGAATAAACCTCCCTGCATAGCAGTATTTGTCATGGCGGGTACGATAGTGTTGAAGGCTGAAGGAGAGTATGTAGAATGGACAATGATTATAATAGTACCACTATCAATACTATTATGGGTCTTTACAGCAGTGAATGCTGCTGCAAGAACTTGGGGGTGCTGCGGCGGTGATAGATGGAGGTCATCATTATCTTTGCAATGCTCATACAATATACCAACTCCAAACTTCTTCAACTTGCATAGTATACCACGATGTGGTAATGATGATATAGTCCAAGACAACAATAATAGCTACGATAATACACATAAAGATGATATAATTGCATCACTTGAAAGACGTGTCAAGGAGTTGGAAATTGAGATTGAACGGCTTGGCAGCAATGCTAACAATAGTAATGAAAAGAGGATACCAACACAAACAATTCAAGAGGAGAAGAAGGTATCACTGCCAAAACAAATAGTCAATGCTGCTCGAAACATATTTAACATTGGAAGATTTACAAGAAGAAATACTAATAGACAGCAGAAGTTGGTTGGTAGTACAGATCTTATGAAAGAAGATGATTATGAGGATGCGTATATTGATCATTCATTTGATGATTTGGACCGTATTTTAGAAAACACCACTACATTAGAGATACCAACAGCCAATATCAATAACATCGATAAAGAAGAAGAAGGATACCCATCATCCACACTAAGTAATACAAAAAGTTGGAAGAATTATAAACGTCGTGAAGGATCAACAATACAAGTATGGATGAACAAGTTCATATCAAAGGAAACTATCAATGCTATATCAACTATAAAATCAATTATATTAAAGTTTCCTGATTATGGTGTGGTTGATATATTTATATATAGGTAAGTATAAGAGGACTGTCTGTCAATTGAATATGTGCATATCATGTGTTCACTTTTAGACAACTCATATGGATCTCTCATTCTTTACACAACTTTAACAAGTCCAAAGGATGTTATAAAGTCAATAGTTGCATTATCCAAGTTACAGCATGTCATATTAGAATCATCATCATCACCTTCTTCAAAGAAGAACGAAACAATAATAGTAGACAAACAACTGATACAAGAATTAGCACATTATTGTAAATTTGCCAATGCCGCATACGGTTGGAAAGGCTTTGCCTTCTGCGGTATTGGATGGCATCCATTTGGTGGTAATAATCGTATGTTAATCCGTTCAACAGGTATAACCAAACATGATATTATTACTACCAATTGGCACTCAAAAGCGAATAGACCTGCATATTATATAGTGCGGGATACTAACCGAAAAGTTATAGTATTGGGTATACGGGGTAGTTTATCACCCAGAGATTGTTTAACTGATTTATGTGCATCTTGTGAAAGTTTCCTTGTTGAGGATGTTATTGGTAATATTGCCACTGATGATGATAGAAGAGAGGATGGTAGTGATATGAATAGCACTAATAATGCCACAATACCACCGTTGATTGTGGCACATGGTCATAAGGGTATGGTGCACTCGGCAAGGAATGTGGGTCGTATGACAGGAAAGATCATCTCAGATGAGCTTGATAAGAAGGAAGATTATTCGTTAGTGATAGTCGGGCACAGCATGGGGGCAGGTAAGTGATGTTCGAATGAAGTCTCGGTGATCTAGCTACTCATTTGACATTCATTTGACATTATCTAACTTATTTGATTGCCTTTGCACTAAACATATGTTATAATCATCTCTCCTCCTCTTCCAGGAGTTGCTGCAATACTGTGTGCAATGTGGAATAGACGGTTCAAGGGAAGAGTCAAATCTATAGGGTATGGATCTCCTTGTGTATTTCCTTTGAACAATACGAGATCATTTGACAACATTATATCTGTTCAAGGAAGTGGTGATCCGATAACAAAAGTCTCGTTGGGGCATTTGGCAGATATGACAAAGGCTGTTTCAAAACTTTGCCAAGACACATCCTTCCGAGACGAGATTATCAAACGTACTACTAAAGACGACATGTCACCTGCTGACCATGAATGGTGTGTTAATGCAATGAATTATCTTCATAAACAAATGGATTCTGAGAAACTACTCCCTCCTGGTGAGCTATTTGACCTGTCAGGTCCACTTCTAGATTTACCAACAGATTTGAATATAACTGGGTTATTGGTGGCAGACGAAGGAGATACTCCTCCAACGACTCTAACGCCCATAGACGCAAGTGTTTTCAATGAGGTAAGTAGAAGCTAGTTGTGCACAATGGTCACAGACCACCCTTTGATTCGGGCTTGGGTTCGGATTGTGGAACCAAGATATGTGTGGACCATTTCCACTAACAAATACTAACCTCCCAACCTCCTCTCTTCTTGGATATACTTGTGACCATTGTGTGGACTTAACTTCCGATTCCCTAAGTTGGGAAGACTACATGCTCGGATGTTTGATCTCACGCTGCATATACCAGTAAGGTACGATATGCTGTTAAGGCGGCTTGCATCTTCTTCTGATAAAGTATAGCATAAAATACATACATATAATACATGGCAATACATTCTTTATAATTTAGTAGTATACATTTAATTCACACTTTTCCATCATTCAAACATGACTAATCACTATCACTAGCAGGTAGAACAGCAGTTTCAACAACACCATGAGTACTACCACTTTCCTCATCAGTCTCTTGTATGCTCATTCGTTTAGTTGCAAAGCAGTAGTAGTCGGTAAAACGTGGCTTGATTGGCGAAACAGAAGGATCCTTATCATCATGGTTGAGGTCTAGCCATTCATCATCTTCGTCCAGGCTTACAGTGATACCAACTGGCACTTCCGATTGCTTTCTCTGTTCCCATCGATCACTGTGCAGTCTCCTCTCTTTGGGTACTGTGTCGTCTTGTGTCTTTTGGTTGCTTGCTCCGACAATGAAATGATTGATCATGAAAAGGGTAATACTTGCGGCTACCAAGATCCACGACGCAGCCTCAACGGTTGCATTCACACTGAAGCATTGGGCGTCTTCTTCCTTGAGAATTCCGTAGTATGCCATTGACGTAAATGTGCCGCGTAGAGAGCCACAGTACACATTAACCATGTATTCCGAGACTCCACCAAGTTGCCAGGCGGCGATTATAATTGATAACACGTAAACCTCCATATACTGCCAAGCAGATAAGATTTCATTCAATACTGTATTCTTGGAGCGTTGTTTCTTGGTCATTGGCACAAACCATTGAATACACAATGATGCTGTTTGAGCTAGTGGTACTATAAACACTGTAATCACTAACAGGGATGATAGCGTTCCCAAACCGACCAGATCGGAGGCAGTATTAAGATAACGTGCCTGGTCCATAATCATACTAGCCAAGTTGAATACGCTGTAATGCGTCTGTGCCTCCTCAAACTGATTCCCCGATTCAACCACGAGACCAACAAGGCCAAGGACTTCAATCCCAAACGAAGGTAATACACAACCAACAATTACTAAGACGACTAATGATGCCAACGCCATGGCTAATACCCAATGGACACTCTTACGAACAACAGCTCTCTTATCACTAGCCTCGTAATCCAGTGTAAACTTGTGCATTCGAAGCTTCTCTGGATCGTTGCCCAAGTTTGAGGGTTGTACATTCCATTCCTCTTCTTGAGCGTCACTAGCCGCACTAATAGTCTTGCGGTGGTAGTGGATGATGACATGACTTGATATCTGGGCAACAAACTGAGCCAACATATTAGCATAAAGTCCCCATAGTGGTATCACCATCATGTTGATTGAGTATAAACTATCAGGAAGGAAGGATAGATTGTCGGGACTCTCAACAGACAGCTTAAACGAGGCCAACGTCATCAGAAGCACAAACACATCCACCATGGACCACTTGCCCAATACATCCAACCAACATAGAATGCTACCTCTACGCTTGGAGGATACCCAACGAGTGGGAGTGAACCAAAGGAAGAGGGTAACAAGCAGCTTGCTGTATGGCCACACTCCAGAGAAGAGGACGATTAGAATTGCCAAACTCTTGGCACCGGCATTCCACATTTCGATTGTACTCTTGGCCATACTAAATTCAAAGAACCCATCCACATTAAAAGCTTGTCCTGCAAAGGATCCTGATATGTTGACAGTACCACCCAAGCTTAAGTGGCCTGAAAGAAAGAGACCGATGTTCCCAAGGATGACAATCGGCATGATCAAACGAATGAACAGTGGTACCTCCTTACTCCAAAACAACGATAACATTCGCTTGTTCAAGTCCTTTTGTCGTTTGTCCTCATCACTTTGCATCTTCTCCAGCTCAAACTTTTGAGTTCGATTAAGAGTTGTCATCCAACGGTTATGTCGACGTCTTGATACATGTTTTGTTATGACAATAGCAACACCAGCAAAGACGGATAAGAAGGCAATGACTGAAACAATGGCAATTAAAAAGCCAGCGACATCTCCTTCCTTGTCGGGTGCTACCATCTCTTGGTATTGTATGCCTTGGAAGTCTTGTTGATAAGCTACACTGTGCGGACACTTCATCTCAGCCTCAAGAATTATCTTGTCCAACTCTGATTGGATGAATTGATCTCCTAGGAGGTTTGAGATATAGTCAAAGATCATGTTTGCAACTTCTGTTGTGTCTTTGATACCCTCTTGAGATCCAACTTGAGCTGCCATTTCGACAATCAAGGGTGATGAGCATTCGATGCACTCAATGTCAAGACGTGCCTCTGCCACGGCCAAGGCAAGCTGACGGAGCATAATGCCCGACTCCTCATCTCCCTCACGAATACCATAACTGTCAATAATCGGCTTGACGATTGTGGCAAGCCAGCAGTTCATGTTCAACAAATCTTGTAGAGGGAAGTTGAGAAAGGGAGCCTCTTGAATCTGTGCAAGTAGTTCGAGCATCATGTCAACATTCTGAAGGCTCAAACCAAGCACGAGATCGTTATGAACCTCGATATCATCACCCTTTCCCTTGATCAAGAGCCTAAACTCTGCCTTGAGGGGATCTGGACCAGTACCAATTGTGGCGGTGTTATTCACAACACTTGACTCTCCGTACACTGGCTGGAGTACCTTGATGGGGGCAGCAAGACTATCGAGATTAGATATTCGTACATCCGATACCCCGAGTTCTATCGCTGCATTCAAACCATTAAGAGCCACGTCAAGGTCCTGTCGGAAGATATCTCCTGGGTAGTATAGATCTCCTCCTTCATTGGATTGACGCTCAGTCAATGAAGTAACCAAGTCGTTCATTTTAGATAGACCATTTATATCAGACTCGGCCATCATATTCTCAAGGAAGCCATGAAGCATACGGAACATGCCACCGTAGGGTGAACCACCACGACCGAGCAACTTGAGTGCCTTCTCTTCGGATAGCAATAAGTCTCTAAGGTCAACGAGGCCACTTAGAGAAGGTTCAGGATCGGGGCAAGCTCCATCATCTCTTGCATTACCGATCAACACTTGTAGAATATCATGAAGGATGGGACGAATAGTGTTGGTAGTGAAGGATGGTATGGCATATATGACAGTTTGCTTATACTCGGTAAAGATTGCCTCGGTCATACGTTCGATGCTCTTGTTTGTCTTTTCTGAAATGAAGCCAGAGATGGTGAATGATTCGATATCGTCGATACTCATCTTGAATTGAGAGAGACCAACCGAATGGATAGTTGATAGCAGACAATTGAAGATGTTGGATGTGTCAAGAATAGAACCAAGTCTCAGTTGTCCCATCAAGTCTTGATCCATAGCCATGAGAAGAGAGACGTCCAATTCAACATCCTTGAGGATCAACGATACTGTGATGGTTTCCATTTCATTGACGCCACTTTCTAATAACATTCGTACTTGCTCACTTGAATCATCTTCGACAGACAATCCCATTTGTAATGTAACACCCAACCTATCCATCTTGATTGAGTTGCCGAACATGTTAGAGTCAGTGACGTTGAGAACTTCAAACTGAGTAAACGAATCAAGCCCGACCATTGTCACATCATACAGCTCAAGCTTGACACCGCCAGCATCAAAGCCTTGATCAGCAATTGGTATTCTCATCATACCTTTGTCATCCAACAACAACGACTTGAGCATGCTTGTAATACCCAACTCTTGAGAAGTATCGTCGACATATCCACCCAAGTACGACCGTGCTTCTTCTAGTGCCATATCTGCCCATCCGGCAATGGAAGACAAATCTTGTAGATCAATCAACTTGGCATCTTGGGGTACATCCAACTCAACATCTACTACCGGTGGGGAAATCTCGAGATCTGAATGTTTCTGGGCGATGATGACGGCAATAACTTGAACCAAGGGGAAGGCAGTACCTAAGATACCATCGACTAATTGACGTGTCCCCATGAACCCTGGAAAGACTTGATCCGATATACTACCAAAGGATGGATCATGAGGACAAAGCTGAGATGCTTGTACAATCTGCTTATCAACCATACCCTGTACCCAATCACCGTCCAACAAACCTCGTCCGATGGATAATGCCTTGGATTTCAAGTCACTAATAAAGCCATTCTTGTCGAGGAAATCAATGATGGAATTCAACTCTTCAAGCCATGGGTTAGAACACTCGACACACTTAGTATTTGCAAGTATATCAAAGATCATATCCATGTAATGCATTGCCAACCCGACATCTAATAATGACTTGGATGATACCGGAATCATTGACAACCAACATGAAAAGTTGAGCATATCCTTAAGTGGGTACTTCATGAACCTCCCTTCATTGATGGTAGCAAATAGAATAGCCACAATGTCCACGGAAGGCATGGTCAATGCTAAATCCATTACATTATTCGTCGCAAGTGGTGATGTATCATCACCAACCTCAATACCAAATTGAAACGATGCATTCAATTGCTTATTCATATCACCACTATCACTACCCAAACCTAATCCATTCTCAAGTAAATATCCCGATGTAGATGAAGGTTCAAGTATCTTCAATGGACCACGAACAGTATCTATTCCACTAATACTAAAGTTTGATATTGATAACCGTAAATAATCAGCGAATGACTTCCATATATCCAAATCGACACGTTCTTTATTCAGATCAAGTAATGTATCAAACTTGATACTACCCTCAATACCAGATTGTTCTTTCGTCCATGGACTTATTAACCAATCATTAATCTTTGATAATCCATTTTCATTCAAGGCAGAGAATATTTGATCATTTAATATAGTCATAATCTTTGGTATGATATCACCATATCGTTCATCACCCACTCCACCGATTGCTACTGCATTAGATGGTGTGTGGAACAAATCACGAAAGTCAATATACTTCTCCCCCTGTTGTTGATCGTCATATTCATTTGTAGGACAACTATACAAATCCAAAGCATCATCCACAAAGTCATTCATCAACTCTTTCACATACCCATTAAAGAAGTTTGGCAATACAATCTTGATTACATTCTCATACATACTAAATAATGCATCAGCAGCCTGTGTCATTAATATATCTAATCCTGTATCAATAAAACCACTAAGTTTTGGTGGTATTATATCATTCACTGATAGATGAAAGTTTGTTACTTGTACATCATCCATTATTGATAATAAACATGGTAGTATATTCTTAGTAAATAGTAATGAACCTAATTCCAATTCACCAATACTTTGTGTATTCATACCTAAAAAGATACTAAGATCTAATTCCAATTGAGTTATACTAAAGTCAACAGTGAATGATTCAATTATCGGTTGAGAGTTTGGTGATATTATAATAGCATTGGATTGACTTGATGGTTTCATACTTGCTTCCATTTTAACTTCAATATATAAATAATCTAATGCCAACTTGTTACTTAATGTATGTTTACCAATTGGATTTAATATATCCAATTCAGTGAATGAATCTAATCCTTCGATACTAATTGATTTCATTGTAAGTGTAGAGTGTGATAGTATATCGTGTGATGAGAATAGATTACCGTCTTTAAAGAAGATTGTAGGGTCGATGAGTAGTTTGTTGTCCGAGTTTAACAAGTTGTCACGTATGAATTGATTGATGTTCAGTTGATTGTATGGGCTGCTTGAGGTTGCAACCTCGTCCGAGTTGGAGGAATCTGGACCTTGTAGAAATGAATCGACTTGATCTAACACTGTTGTTATCCATCCATTCGCATATTGATCAATTTGTTGAAAGTCTACATATAATGACTTCTCTTCTTCTTTTCCATTCTCATTATCATTGTCAACAGTAGAGGCGGCGGCGGCAGTGATCATTGGCAAGTCAATACTATTCTCATAACTCAATGCATCACCACTTTCATCACTTGGTATCAAATACTCCTCCAAATAGCCATTCAACATTGTCAACAATCCGTCCAATGTACTCTCCTCCTTTCCTTGTACACTACTATCATCACCCAACTTTTTCAACTCAGTACAAACAGTCTTCTCTAATTCAGTTTCAACAGTATCTCGTAACAATCCTTCAAACAAAGCAATAATACCACCAACTATTCCTATACCATCACCGTCAAAGTCCATATCTTGTATGTCTATTGCTAGATTGCATGAGTGTACATTGACATCATTTGGTGGACTGTTATTATAATCATCAGATAGAAATGATAAGCCCAAAGAAGCTGTAGTGGATGATGGATTAAGTATGGCATTACCAATACCACGTCCATTGAATATTGTCCATTTATATTCCCAATTAAAATCACATCTCAAGTTTATTCCACTTAAACTAATATTAACTATTTGTTTAGTTGGATTGTTTGGTATTGAATTGTGGAGTAATGTTATATCATCAATGTTTAGTTGTGTGCATTTTAGGTTGGTTATTGTTAAGTCGAGACCGGATTTAGAAACTGTGGGAGGGTTGGGTATGGAGAGGGTTATTTTATTGAAGATTTGATTTAGAGTTGATAGTTTTACTCGTTCTTCTTTGTTTTGTTGGTGGTGGAGTTGTTCAGTGGTGCTGAATTCGGAGAGATTACGAGAAGAGATGTGTTGATCGTATGAAGGGAGATTACTATGAGAGTTGTTGTCGAGTAGTGTAGAAATGATTGTTGATTTTGATGGTAGTGTAATCACCGATGATGGCGTAGCATTGGTAGTAATAGTAGTGTAGGTAGCAATGCATAATAGTATTGCAACATTGTAGAGCAGCATACTGAGGTTGTTCATGTTCATAATATGTTGTGCACGTTTCAGTCGAGTTTGTGAGTAATGTTATAGTGTTGTAGAGATCTATACACAACCTCGAGATTATAATATTATGATATCAAACTCCATGTTGTCTATTCAATCAATCGTATGTCTATTTCATACGAGCGACGACGTACATAAAGCTAGACCGGAGTTGATAATCGAAACAATTATAGAGACGCCATTTTGAGACGATTGGCTTTTGGCGATAAAACGAACCAAGACCATCGATACGGTATGTATTTGTGTGAAAATACCGTATAATATCGATCAGGATACGGATTAGTTTAGTTATTCGTTATTGTTGGATTACGGCGGCGGGCTAATAAGAGCTGGCAATTACTGGCAAATCATATCCACAAGTATAAAATGAGCACGTCCGAGAGTTGCAAAGAAGGTGCATCAAAATCAAATGAGATGATGTTGTATGGAAGTGAACTATATGTTACAAAATATGAGCACGGTAGATAATAAAGGAAATGTGGATATATCAGTATGTGCTAACTGTGGTAAAGAGGGTGATAATATCAAGGCATGCACGGCATGTAAATTGGTAAAATATTGCAATAGAGAATGTCAGATTGCTCACCGGCCGCAACATAAAAAGGAATGTAGAAAACGAGCAGCAGAGTTACATGATGAAGAGCTATTTAAACAGCCTCCACCACAATATGGAGATTGTCCAATTTGTTTCCTACGATTGCCTTTTGTTATGGTATCTGGGTGGAGATATTTCGGTTGTTGTGGAAAAGTTATTTGTAGTGGATGCTGCTATGCACCTGTTTATGATGACCAAGGTAATGAAGTTGATGAAAAGTGTCCATTTTGCAGAACTCCACTTCCCACTTCACAAGAAGAGGCAATTGAAAGGGAGAAAAAACGAGTGGATGCTGAAGATCCTATTGCAATATTCAATCTAGGAATGTACTATAAGGATGGGAGAAATGGGTTTCCACAAGATATGAACAAGGCATTAGAACTATTGCATCGAGCAGGGGAACTTGGTTCTGCTGAAGCATATACCAATATTGGTTATTCATATCACAATGGTGTAGGTGTAGAAGTGGACACGAAGAAGGCTCGTCATTACTATGAATTAGCAGCTATGAAAGGGGATGCAGCAGCAAGATTCAATCTAGGCAATGATGAGTGGAGGGCAGGCAATAAGGAAAGAGCATTTAAACATTGGATGATTGCAGCGAGAGATGGATATTCCAACTCTCTGAATAATATCAAAGACTTATACACAAACGGACATATAACAAAAGAAGATTATGCAGAAGCATTACAATCCTATCAAACATACTTGGGCGAGATTAAGAGTGTTCAAAGGGATAAGGCCACTGCATTTAGTGATACTTTTCGGTACTATTAGTCTCTACATTTTGTAGAACTCCACATCCCGATGAGGAGGAGATGACGGAAATATTAATTAAACGAGTGGAAGTCGAAGATCCATTGCCAATTCACAATGATGGGACAGACTGATTACTATGAGCTAGCAGCATGGGAGGGAATGAAGTAGCGAGGAACACGAGGAGAATGCAGATAATTGGGATAGAGCACTGGTATGATTCCTTGGGGATTATTGTACTTGCAACAAAAGGAGTGTGTTTCATACTGACAAATAAACGTAACTTATGATTTAATTCCAATACTGACAATTACCCCTAAGTTAGATATTACAATACTATACTGATCTTATCATTATCAACAAACAAACGTCACATACTAACCCCTCATCTCCTTGAACTACTGAGATGGTCCTTACTCATGTCAAGCAACGTCACCATAATTTCCTTCACTTGTAACAAGTCTGCCATAACCTCGGCCTGAACACCCTCAACCTCCGCCTTGACTAGTGCAAACTCCTTCCGGTCATTCTTCATTTCACTCTTCATTTCAACTCGGAGTAATCTGATTTCATTCTGAAGATCATTAATCTGGGCTGTAACCTGTTCTGCCATATCAGCCCTTGAGATGGCTACCTTCTTCTGTTTGAGTAAGTATTCACGAACTTGGGGTGGCCATAGCCATCCAGCGGTGACCATTCCTAGGATAAGCCACAGTGGTATGACAAACACTACGGCCGCAAATCGTACAAGTACGTAACACCAAAACTCAAACGATGAGGGGTTTACATCATAAGTCTCATATAGGTTTGGATCGAAGAGATTCATAATACTCGTCCAACCATTCCTAAATCTACTCTGAGATTCCTTCATGGTATCATCGATTGGAATAGGCTCCCCACCGGGGGTTTCCTGTACTCTTGTGGGTGCTCCAGCGGCACCATCCCCACCCCCAAAACACCTCTTGATAGTCTTACCAACATTCTTAATTGCATCCATCTCGGCTACAAAGTCAAGACGGTTAGACCAGAAGACCATGGCAGCACGTTCATTCTTAATAACTCCATACGAGTCAGTAACAATGGCAATAAGAACGTTACTCAATAGAATAACAACTAAGAAGGCAAAGGCTACATACAACGCTTGAGCGACTGGTAATGTCGAGTATCTCATTTCATTCCCAATCTCTCCCATAAGCATAGTATACACCTTCAATAACGAGTTCTGGAACGTACAATGAGGAAAGGGATTAGCCTCCGGATTCGCCTCTCCACAATCACACCATTCAGTTTCGGCATAAACAATGTAAAACATCTGTGCAAACATCAGCAAGATGACACACAAGGCCAATAAGAAGGCAGCCAAACGTTGCACCACGTAGAATACACCACTAACGAACACTGAGAATTCGACTTGTGTACTCTTTAAGAAACTAATGACCGACATCCATAAGATACCCTTGGTAAGAGCCGCACCAGATCGGAAGATATCGGCACTAATCATAGGTCCTGCTATTGGCACGGGACATATGCCATTGATAGGAGGCTCCGGACATTCACTTGATAACATAATTCCACCAAAGTAAAAGAGTAAGAAGATGACAATAACATCCAACCAATTACCAAGGTCCCATAACCAACTACCAAAACTACTCATGGCTAATAAACTAATAATCTGTACTAATTCACGCAGCAGAAAGTATGCACCACAAATCAACGTTACAGTAACTTGTGATGGTTTGGCTTTTTCACTTTCATCACCCGTGAATAGATAATCAATAGTGGCGCCTGTACTTAATTCAAATAAAACAATTGCCAATATTAGGAACAGTAAATCCAATATTAATATCATGGTTGGAAATCTCATAACAATCTTATGATTGAGTATATCTTGAATATGTCCCGATATTACGGCAATATCACGTAACCATTCTGGTAATGTTTGTATAGCCGATAAAAAGTCGGCAGATGCCTTGGGCTTGGCATTGAGATATAGTTTAAGACAATCGGCGGCATTCTTACGTTCTAATATCTTCTCGGGTGGGAACTTCGACGCCATGGCAAGTAGATGGATGGGTAAATGATTATCATCATCATAGGTATTAATAATCTCAGCTGCATTCTTCTCGAGGAGGAATCCCACAACCTTGGGTGATGACTTACGATGGGCATTTACCATGGCAAGATGTAATGGATTGCGTCCCTTGTTTTCTCGTTTGGTTATGGATTCGGGATAATTCTCTAGGAGTACCTCTAGTACTTCAACAGTTGTTCCATAAGCACTTGCATAGTGCATTGGTAACTAAAAAGGTGTACGTTGAATTGTATGTAGAGAGTGAAGAAGGATGAGAGACGTAAGCAAATGTTGTGCTATATCAATACAACCCCAAACGAACACAACTCAAAAACAACAACAACAACAACAACAACAACAACAACAACAAACACTTACCATACCACCCTCATCCTGTAACTCAGCAGCACCCGAATCAGATAACAATCGAACAATCTCGGGCATACTATTCCCAACTTCCTTATCATCCCCATCTCCCGTACCTGCACCTGTTCCATCTGTACCAATCCCACCAGTACTAGGATCAGTAATTGAACTATTCTTACCCATCTTATCATCATGCGCGTCTCTTCTAAAAAATGCAAAGTGTAACGGTGTTCTGAACCTCTTATCCTGCTGTACTTTACCTTCGGGATAGGCAGTAACTAATACACTCAACACTTTACCACTAGCACCGTTGGCACATGCATGATGTAATGGTAACCAACCATTGGAATCTTGCCATTCCACTGTTTCGGGTGCACAATCTATTAACGACTGAATAATATCTACAGGTGGATCAAGTAATTTACATACCATGTGTAATGTAGTTGTTAAGAATTGTCCCGTATGCATAGCAGCCAATTGTCGATCATTCGATGATGGATGACTTTCTAACCATTCACGTATTGAATTCCATGTATTCACCAACATTTCCTTTTGACGAACTATATCAGTTGGACGTAACTCACCATTATTTTTAGTAGTATCGGGTGTTGGCATATTCATCATGGCGGTCTCGACTAGGTTGTAGAGACGGGAGACATCGTGTCCTATATCATCTGTGGCTATTGTTGTTTGTCCAGCGCGGGTGTTGAAGGATGCTTGACGTGGATTGTTGGAACGTGATGGTGGCATGTTGGAAGAGCCTTCGGTTGCTGATATTGTACGTCCTACTAATTCTGCCATTGTTTATTTGTTTATGTATTATTTTTGTTGTATCTATAATTTGATAATTTAGACACCTCTTCTATTTTTGATGTTGTTGTTTGTTATGTTTGTTTTGCATAGAAACCGATCTCTCTCGTCGTTCGTCGCCACAAACCTTTATGAACTTTTAATACTACTAAACTCTATATCAATCTCTACAATAAATCTGCTCTCCTGTTTTACATACTTCTCCTCCATCCATCTTTTGATTCTTAAAATTTGTTGATATTCTCACTGAGAATTTATTGAGGTTGATCCGGCCCCCTCCCCCATTGGTTTGATTGTTGTTTGATTGTTGTTGAGTAATAAGCGATAGTGATAGGGGCAACAACTCAGTTAGATTGGTAGATTGGAGGTAGCAGAAAGTAGTAATAGTAATTTCAATTGAAGAGTAATAGTCATAATTTTTGGGTTGCACCATAAGCATACCTAGAGAGTAATTAAGTCCAAGCTCCTGATCAATCTACACACTTTTGATGATAAGGAACCTTGCAGTCATAATATATACCCACGATAAGTAGGTACTGTTGTTTGCAGATGATTGAAAGGTGGTGTTCATAACTCATAGAGAGATAGGAAGCCTTATAGCCTACAGCTACCGCGTACCGCGTAACAATCTTTTCAACTTTCAACCTCACTAAAATAGTTGCAATAATATGATGAGGGGGTTAGGAGGTATGAATGTTAGGTGGCGCATAGGTATTGCCCAAACTCTAACTTTGATAGTTTGCTATGCAATAGCGACCATATTGTACAGCATGAACATATCACAACTGCAGATTGAATACAGCAACAGCCCCAACAACATTTCAAACCAACACAATAAGACAACCAGTGAGAATAGAACAATCTAAGGAGAATAAAACACAGTCCGGCAATCCAACTCTTCTTTTTCACAATATGAGTAAGGTGCCATTTATCTTAGATGGGAAAATACTTGATATACCAAATGATATTGACTGGATCAGGAGTTTTGGAGGGTTGAGTGGACGAGCAGTCTATATGAGAGATGAGAATAAAATTAAGGAACGTGGACGAAGGGGGAATTGTACGGGAGTACTAGATGTTTTCGCTTGGCTAATGGAAGAAGTGCATAGAAAGAATGGTATATTGATGATAGCATATGGAGGATTAATTCACGTTAAGTAATAGAGAGAAAGACTTTGTGGACAAAAATGGAAACTATTTGGATGATGACATCGATACATGGGCATCTCTGGAAACTCTCTCTCTCATTGGGACATTGGAACCACAACTATATAATAAGTTCGGTTGGTCTATCAGAATACACGTAAATGGAGACGACCGAGTGGTTTTAGCACAGATTGTTCCTTCCTGTGGGCATGCTTTTACTGCGATGCAAAAGTCGAAATCAAGTCAGCCAGCCATTGAGGTATATCCATTCGTAACACTTCCACGTGAGGGAGAAGAACAATCAAATATTATTAAAGATTTGTGGCAGAATGGTAGGTTTCCCGAAGAATGGTTTTTCCCAGTACAAAACTTGACTCTAATATCCAGTGGCAGTACAACAACAGCACCTATGCATTTGCAAGTCCCTCATCAAATGATTAAAGTTATTGATTGTTTATATGGAAATTGGAAAGTGCGTTCGTCAAGACGTGCAGGTGGGCATAGAAATTGCTTACCACCCCAGTCTTCAATTAATGCAGCACGTGCCAACAAACAGCAGAAGCATGTAGAGAAAAAGATTGCCAAGAATGATCCCATTGTTGAGAACAAGTGGAAAATAAAAAAGTTTGCTGAAATGAAAGTCATGTTGTATATCACAACACACATGTCAGAACAACACGTTTGGTATCTGAGGTCATGTTGGCCGGATGCTCTGAAACACTCGCTTCTTCTTAATTCTTCGGATGTTACAATATACCTCAATCCTTCCAAAGATCGGATAGAAATACAAAGCCTGCAGAATACTACATCTCTGCTACAAGAGACTTTCCAACACCAGAACCTTACAATACGTGTTCGAGACAACCCGGGTTATAATTCTGGGGCGAAGGCTGCCCTGTCTGATGCTAGAAAAGAGGGATGGTTTGAGGGGTACGATTGGGTCTTTCGCATGAACCCTGATGTTATTGTGAGGAATGATTCATTCATACTGGATGTGATGCAAACCGACTCAAATGCTGCAGGTATCCTTATCAAGTGTTCTGGATATGCTCACACCGATTTTTTTGCAATAAAGCCTAACGCTTTGTCTAAAGATGCCTTTCTCGGCTCGAATACATTAGGTGCTGAAAGAAGTTTCACTGATGATATCAGAAATACAATTCTCCTCCCCGGGAGACATCGGTGGATAGAGAACTCTAATCCTAAGAATGCCATTTGTAGAGCAGGATATGGTAGACAACAGGATAAGGCAGATGTTGTACACTCTCATCAGCCAAAGGAATTGATGACGGATTTTACTTCATGTCCATTATCATTTTAGAGACGGATCAAATGTAGCTAGTTGATAATGAAGTAAATGATGTATACGTCTAGCATATCATTATATATTAATATTGCTACTTTCTCTTATCATGCTGGGAGTGTTCATCATCCTGTTATACATGTATGCAATGCCTATCAAGCACGAAATCCAAATTTTTGCCCAATCTGAGGCAAGAAACCTGCCTACATGGGGCTATAAAAGTATGATGGAGGGCCCTACAATCATGCTGGGAGTGTTTATCATCCTGTTATACATGTATACAATGCCAAACAAGCACTATAGTAGCAAGCCTACATCTCTGAGGTACCACTTGATGGCCAAACATTGCCTGAAAGTCGGCAGGAAATCCAAATCTGAGGCAAGAAACCTGCCTACATGGGGCTGTAAAAGTATGATGGAGGGCCCTACAATCATGCTGGGAGTGTTCATCATCCTGTTATACATGTATTCAATGCCAAATCTCTTAGCATGCAATTGATTGTCGCAAATGAGGTCGATACATAGTTATTCTCTAACTAACTACAGAACTACCCTTAGTATTATTGTTGTTACCTATGTTTCTTGAGAGTTTTTTGCGGTGGCTCATACAACATCAGAAGGTTGTGGATTAGTAGAATAGTATTAGAAGATAACCGGCACCGATAATTGTGTTAGTTCCTTTTTATACATACTGCAGTAATATTACGATGAGCTTTACCGATCTTTACAACACAACAAAACGACAACAATATTAACATCATAAAACATGAAGAAGTACAATCATAAGGTGGCAAATAAATCAAAGCTACTCTGGTTAGTTTCAGTTATAATGTCGTGTTCAATCACATTGGTCTTAATCAATTGCTTTTACATGACAAGCCTCCTGCCAGATTCCCTCCCTATAGTTGAACGGCATACCCTAGTTACTATACTGAAAAAGAAACAGCGGTATATGGAAAAGCAGTACTCCATACCCCGTGAACTTTTATTCATAGATACGAGGTACAACAAGATTAGTGAAATGCCAAAGCATGTGGTTGAGAATGTCAATCGAACCATCAGACTCTTTCGTAATTTATGGAATGACACCGATGCTCCGGTTATTTTTTTAGGGAACAAACAGTGCTTAGATGCAATCAATGCATCAAAATCGGATTTGATCCCATACTATCAGACTGAGCCCAAAGGCATGTATAAGTCTGACATTTGCCGGGCGGCTATTCTATACTTAACTGGGGGGTATTATTTTGACAACGATATGCAAATTATACATGCATTATCTCTTCCAAATAATATAACATATTCAACTGCAATGGAATTTGGTGATAAAGGGCACTTTGTATCATTTGTATTTACAATGAAAGGTCATCCAATTTTGAACAACACTCTCGAACTAATGGCCGACTACTATCAAGGGAGAAAGAACATAACAAATCAGTTAGGGCCTACTTTATTTAAGGAAGCATACGATTCACAACCAATGCGTATTAAAGCTGCTTCAAAGATACTGAGAGAGACTCGTTTAGAGAGAGAACCAAGGTATAGAAATGTACCCAAACTGAAAGGCGTTGGTTGCTGTTGCAACTTTGTTGTTGAGGATATCCAAGCAAAGCAAATCGTCTTCTATTCGAGGATGGTTGGGGCTGGGGTAAACTGCGACTTTCCCAAGTCTGCCAATAGACATAGCAGTCAATCTGCTTCAGTGGTTCATATATCAGCACAGAAAGAGAAACATCCATTCACTTTTATCCACATTCCAAAAACTGGTGGCTCCTCTATTGAAGTAGCAGGGGCAAAGAATGGTCTCGCGTGGTCAGTATGCCTTTGGCAGCCGAAGATATGGGCAGCTAACGTCCCGTGTCCAAAGCAGACAAGATTATTACGAGCAGAAAGAGGCAATAACTATGGTGATGCTTCTCCTTGGCATCTGCCACCTTCCTACTTCAAGAGTATTGATTTAACCCCATATGAGTCACCCCACCCCACCACAATCTTCACTGTTGTAAGAAATCCATATGATCGAGCTGTTAGTGAATTCAATTACCAAAACCTCAAGGACAAATACATCAACGAAGCAGCTATCATGAATCAAATACTAACAGTACGGCTAGAGCAGTTTCAGAAAGCCACAAAAGGGAGTAAAGATTACTTCATGTATGATTGTCATTTCATTCCCCAGACTGATTACCTGTACGGAATGAAAGGACAAAAGCTAAATGTACGAGTTCTTCGATTTGAAACATTAAAAGAAGACTTTGCAAAACTTGTGAAAGATTTCAATCTTCCAAGCTCCATGAATAACGTCTTGAAAGACTTCAGGACGAATGCGAGTCCCCAGAGTATCACTAGTGCAGACTTAACCCCTCATACTCGGGCTCTAATTGAAACTGTATATGCCCACGACTTTCAGGAATTTGGTTATCCACTGCACAAAGATGAGACATAACTTTAGGATGAGAAGCCTGCCAGCATTAACCAATCTAATATCACTGCCAATCAATGCCTTTTTATTCTTACTGAGATATCAAAAGACCAGCACATACCCACACATCACCTTGTTGAGTTTCCAGACAATGCCAATCAACCACTATCTAGCACCACTTCAACAAAATTGGTTGAAAGTTGGGCATACTTTGTGGTATCCTTTACCGCTTTCACTCAACTGACAACCTCTTCCTCTCCTATGTACCTAATACCTACCAGATAGTAGGTTAATAATAAATAGATAGGTTGATCAAATATATCCCAATGTGTAATTGCATAGCGAACCCTACAATCAAAAGGAAGAGAATACGACGGCGTAGTACATACTCTATTACTTTGTACCGCCATAGACGAACAGCGATGCCAATACTTATATTTATGATGTCAGTATTCTGCAGTGTTTCTTCCTCACCATTGGCAACTCACCCATATTATAATCCAAGAAGACGACGGAGGAATAATACAGGCTTTTACTATGGATTGATTGATGATCATATGCTATACGGCATCAACAGTCATTATAACAATTGTCAAACATCATCAACAACGGTAGTGGCTGCGTTGCATAGCCTATGTGATAAATTAATGTCAAATCACAATATATCTACACTACGGCAGAAGTTATTGCTACCATTAGAAGCTCTTGCTGTATTCAAACAGCACCAACAAAATAGTGGACCATCCACAATTAGTAGTTCACATAATATTAGAGGAGGGTCCATTGGTGTATCTACTAAGCAAAGACCAAAGCCCAAACAGAAAGGAAAGAAACGGAAGAATAATACAGGTTTTTATTATGGTATACGGGATGACATATTGTCATATTGTGTTGGTTTGAAATGTTGTTGGGGCTGTTGCTGTATTCAATCTGCAGTTGTGATATGTTCATGCTGTACAATATGGTCGCTATTGCATAGCAAACTATCAAAGTTAGAGTTTGGGCAATAC
>Ga0214478_100063_pt1 | contig 49087 bp, 37 predicted proteins | sample M1_20Mar14CPVII9_2_FD_178001 | JGI IMG/M metagenome (GOLD analysis project Ga0214478, IMG submission 178001) | Marine eukaryotic communities from Monterey Bay, California, United States - M1_20Mar14CPVII9sort6BwellD7 | ecosystem: Environmental > Aquatic > Marine > Unclassified | place: USA... | reverse complement strand
CTCACCATGGAAAACAACCACATGGAAGAATGTATCAAGTAGAAGGATGGTATCAGGCTGAACAGATTGAGAGTCAAGTAATGCCGGCTGTGGAGGTCCATTAAACGAGTACGAGAGAAGGGTGGGCTGTATCATGACTAGCGAGTTGGTAGTATTCTCTCGATTCAATATGTATCGATAGTAAGCTGCCTCGTCTGGACTTGAGTTGAACAACTGTAGAAACTGAGACCGACGTAAATGGAAGATAAATTGTGGAAAGAGACTGAACTCAGGTGTAAGACGGAAGGAATTGGGATCATCAGGAACATAGTCTGCAAACTTGGAACATAATCGGATGAGACTCCGATCTAACCATCGCAGAACATCGGCAACATCTTCATTATGAGTTCGTTCCACGGCCACACGTGCCAAAAGAACAGCAGCAGCTTCTTGATCAAAGCTCATTTTCACTGGAGATGGTTGTTCCATTCCACTATTATAACCGCCTGATCCCATCCCAGGTTGTGGCGGAGGAGCCTTGTCCACATCTGGCGGCGGATTATACCACGGCCCACAAAGAGTCGTTGCACGAAGACGAGTTCGTCCATTCGAGTGCTGATACTTTGTGAGGAATTGTACAAATCTCCGCTTCCCCTCGGGTAACGGCGATGTCCCCGGATTTGTAATGTCAAAGTAAACAGCAACCGTAGTTCCTGGATCAATTCCACCTAAACTCCAAGCATTTGTACCGCCTGTTCCGACTTCCAAGTCACTAACATTCGGACCCTTCTTACCAAGACTCGTCACTGGCCCAATTGCTCCACTAATCTTGAATTCCCTACTCGTTAGCACCTCTAATGTAGCACCAAATGCCATCTGCATCTTCCCACCATCCTCGGGTACGTCTGGTTCAAAAGTTCGGAAAACACGACGTAAACTCTCCTTGAAGACACTCTGTCCAAACGAGTCACCTAATACCATCTGTCCTCCAGTAGCCTCAACAAGCTCACCCATCTCAAGTATACCAACCTGATCTAACGAACACGCAAAGATATCCACAACATGGCATGACATGGCACTTGAATTTGCTGCCGCCTGTGTCGAACCCTTCTTTCCTCCCTTACCACCTGCACCAAGTGCATGTCTCTTACTTAAACTAGCATAAAACTCACACGCAGGTTTATGCAACGGTTCAGCATTACGACTCAAGTCTGCATGACTACGAATATCCTCAGTCTTCATCCTTGCTACGATTGCACCAGGACCAGAAGTACAAGGTCCTCCCACAAACATCATAACACGAGCACCACGGCGAGGAAGTGCCAAGTCCAATAATGACGTTGCAACCGATAATGCACATCCAGTACAACGTGCAACACGTTTATCAGATGGTACAGGCCAAGGATCTTTACGTAAATCTTCCAAGATGGATTCTAATGCCATACTACATTCTGATACGGGAAGTAAGAATCGATTTAATACCTGTTGTCCAGGAGTTTCCTGTGTTGGCATTTGTTGTTGATGATGTTGCATTTGAGGCTGTCCTGGTGGAGGGGGTGGTGGAGGAGCACCTCGTCCACCGTTTGGAGCACCTGCACCTCCTTTACATCCCAACAATTGTCCAACCTACATATTATTGGTGTGCGAGAAGATTGTTTGTTAGTATCAAATGAATAAAATGTGCACAAAACACGTTATATCACTAACATATATTATACACACAAAAAGACTAACATATAATACACACAAAAAAGAACGCACCTTTTGAGGACCATACTCCTTATTACCACGAATAACATACGCCTTGGGTAATCCCTCAAATCCCAACTCATGTACTTGAACATTGGTCCCAAATGTAATTAAACCAACTAAACTATCCTCAGGCAACAAGTTTAATACCTGTTGAATAGAATCAGCCAATTCTGCCAACTCTTCCACATGAGCACAGGTATCAATACAGAATACAAATGCGGGAGGTCCCGACGGAGGTACTGATGGTAATTCATATTCGCATGTTGCATATTGTGGAATTAACTCGGCAGGTAAATTCTGTTCACTAATATTTTCGGCATAATGTGGTGGGAAGTGATTCCGTGTTAAACAGAATGGACATACCCAAAGTTTTGTACGGAAGTCAACTTGACAATATGGGTTTAATACCGCATGACATGTAGCAGTTGAACAACGGATTGGATCATATTGTAATGCCGTTGGTGGTGAACAGGTGGGTGGTAATTTTTTTAGTGGTGTGTAAAGGGCACCAATGGGGGCTACGCAGCGTGTTGCCTCGAGACGTGATGATGGCCAACAGTGGAATGATAGACGTGTACCCGATTGGTCTTCAGTTTGGGATACGTCCCAGTGTTCTCCGCCTTGCATATTGTTAGTTGTAATTTGTTTGTTTGTTGTAAGTTTGTACTGTACATAATGATAATTTTTAGTTGTTGTTGAGGAGTTAAGTAAGAGAGGTGAATGTGAGTATTATGAAACAACATCAAAAATCTATTTTGCATACCCGCATCTCGCAGCCGTGTATATCCCATACACAAACAAAACAGTCATCCCCAACCTACAACAACCCAACAACAAATTTACCACCATAGTATATTTTTTGTAAGGTTTATTTTGCAATACAAAAAGCTCAAACTCGCGACCACAAGCAATATCAAATATAATAACTTACCTTCTGATAGATTCTAATGCTCTCAATCAAAGTATGTTTGGGACAGTGTAGTTGTTAATGGGGGGTCAGTGGTCCAAACGCTCTCTCTGCGCTTTTACAAAGGGCGGGTGGTCTTATTTGTGATCTTCGTATCTCTCAACTGCCTACAAATACACTCATAGTACGGAATATAAGAGCAATTCATACATGAGCAACAAACAGGCAGTGGCCCTATCTATTCAACGAGGTAAGTGCTATATATATATAGAGTGGATGGAGAGGTTGTAAGGGATGTTATTATTTAGAGTTACGCGATGGCTTTTTTGTATGGGCGGAGTTTGATATAAACAAAGAGTGAAAGCAAAGTTGTTGCTCAACTTTTCAATTCAAATGAGTTACAAATTATGTTATACCTTTGACCTTTGTATATTTATGGTACTGGTTATTGCAGTGAGGATTACAGACACTATAATATGATAGGTTTGTTTATGAGTTTAGAAAGATTAATGCATATCTTGTGATCTAGTTTTCTTTCTGTGCATATCTTATCTATTGTGTTCATATCTTGAATCTTGTGTCCCTATATCTGATAATCTTGATTGCTTTGCTTTCATTATCTTCTTACATATCAGATACTCAATATTAGAGTTCAGAGAAAGAAGAAAAGTATGTCTTCTGAATCTACTACAAATAATCCTCCATCAAATCCATTCTCAGGAGGAGACAAGGAAGATGAAGGTGTTCGATTTGATGCCTTTTCATTATCACCAAGTAATGCAAATATATCATCTCCTATGCCATCATTGCAATCAATTCAACAACAAGAACAGCAACAACAAAGTCAACCGCCACAACAAAAACCTCAAGAGTTGAAATTTGATAGTCTTCCTTCCCCTATGGAAATGAGCGGACCAATGAATGACACAACATCTAAATCAACATCTAATATTAGCTATACTACACAACCATTAACAACCCCAAATGTCAATATAAACAACACACCTAACAATAATCAAAATAATCAATCCTCCTTCCTATCAAAACTATTATCATGTGGTGGACTATGTAGTATACAAGTATTGCAACCTTACTTTGATATTGATACCGCTGACATCTTTGTTCGTATAAAAGGTTCAATTCAATATGTACTAGTTATGGATGGTTTCAGGAATGAAGTGTTGTATTCGGATAATGCATTTAGATTAGCCTATCGTGATACAAGTAATAGTGGTTCAGTTGAAGGTGATGATGATGAAGGAGCAGATGGCAGTGACGACAAAGCAACAGCAACAACATTACCAGTATTACAACCACAACAAACAGCAATATCATCAGGAAAAGGTCCAGACCTCTACGGCCCCATATGGTTAACCATGACACTAGTATTCTTTGTAGCAGTTACATCCAACATATCACTATACATACATCATACTAAAAAGAATAAATCAATAGTTATTGATGAAGGCGGTGAGGCAGCTGAAGAAGAATGGGATTATGATATTAATCAATTATTACATGCTACATGGATATTTTATTCTTTCACATTGGGTATACCGACATTGCTTTACTTTCTATTACGTTTAGTTGGCAGTGGAAATGGTAGTAGTAGTTTAGGTTTGGTGGAGTTGATTTGTTTATATGGTTATTCGTTGGTTCCATACTTACCAGTGGCTTGGTTTTGTATCATTCCATATAGTTGGGTCCAGTGGTTATTGCTAAGTGTTTCAACAGTCTTGAGTGGTATGTTGGTGCTGAGAAATGTTGCTGGATCTATAATAAGTAGCAGTGGAGGTGGGGGAATGGTAGGTGGACTTCAAGGCAAAGGAGGTGGAATGATAATGTGTGTCGTTGGGTTTCACTTTGTCTTCTTTTTGGTCATGAAGATAGCCTTCTATCATCATCATTAATAAATAAACAGAACAGAACTAGTCTAGGCAAACATTATCTTACACTACTTATCTATTCTACACTGCAACTAGCTTGAAATCGAAGTATTCATCTTGATGATGTATTCCATTTCTCTCAATTGGTATGATGTCCAAAGAACCTGTTTGCCATGAAAGATACAAATGGAATCCGTCTAACATCATCTTGACCTGGTGATGATAACATCCAACCACCAGTAACAAATCGATTATCAGCTCCAAGCTCAGCTAGCGCCGTTCGAACTTCTTCATTCGACAATCTCTCAGCCCAATGGTATGGTGTATAACCATTTGATGCCTCGATTGTTAGCTTTGCTCCGTGCTTAGCAAGTACTTTGACTGAGGTGACACTATTAGCTCCTGAGGCAAAGTGCAGAGCAGTCCATCCATTGGCATCAGTTACATTAACATCACATAATCCACAATCTTCATCACCATCATGTTCATCAATACCACCACATAAGAATTCTAGCACCTTTTCGGCACCATTGAATGCCGCTGCATGTAAGGCACAAGTCTCTGTATCATCAGGTCCAATGAAGAATCGATCGACGTCCATCATCTTTTGCTTCTGTAAGATGTCCTTAACAATATCAATCTTAGAATCAGATGTACACGCATCAATAAATCTCACGCCAAGTTCAAGCTGTTCGTCTGGTTCCAAGGTTTCAAAGTTTTTCTTTCGTTCCTCTTTGACAAGACGAGTAACCTCGGATGCACCTGCTTTAACAGCTCGTGTGTATGCGCCTATACATCCACTTGGGACATTCCCTTCGTCGATGGATTCTTGTTTGCTAAATGCAGAGAAGAAGGATGTAGCTGTCGAAGCCGCCACCGCAGCTGAATCCCCTTCATTCATATTATTATTGTTACCATTCTTGCCCATTGTGTTAAGAGTAGAGGATGAGGGATGTTCATATGGGTTAGGCGAGAATGGATGCTCCATGTTATATGATACTTCTTCAGGTGAAAGGAGAGCATCTTCGGTTTTATGTTCTTCATCCTTGAATAGAGGCGATGAAGTGTCATTCTCATCTTCAGATGAGGATGGCGGCTTTTCTTTCGAACAAGAAGTCTCGCCGGCATCATCTAGCTCGTCTCCTTCGTCAATATCACTATTCCGTATAGTTCTGTGTGATCTCTTACTACGATGTCTTCTCTTCGTTGAAGAAGAAGAATGGGACTCTTCCACGGTCGTTGATCCAGTGGTATCCAGGGAGGAGTTGCTGGAGAAAGCATTGTACAGACGTGATGCAATTTTTGAAGGATGATGTAACATGTTTGACAAATCTTCCAGACTGCCAATACTTGAGGAACGTCCTTGTTGGGGCTGTCTACTAATGCCAGCAGCAACATCTGCATCTTCTACAATATTCTCCTGCTGTTGATTCCCTCCACCATTGTCGTCATCACTATCTGACGCTGATGCATTAGCCTGGTCGGCCTTATCCTTCATTGTTTTCCCAGCTTTCAGCATTGCACCACCAACAAATCCAAATCCCATCATATTCTTTAATGCCTCCATATTCTCTTCAGTTAATACCTCACTTGGGTCTGGCATAGTGATCGGTGGGATAGGCATATCGACTCCTCCCTGATGCGTACGCATATATGCGGCTCCGATGAAGGTAAAGAAGAGAGCCATGTTGCGGGCGTTCTTTGCCATATTCTCTGATATGTTGGGGGCACTGGGCAAAGTTAATGCTGATGTTGTTGTAGTAGCTCCTCCTTCTCCTCTCCCCCGAAGTGGAAAAAATGGAATGGGTAGATTCTGACTCTGTCTTGCTAATAATTGACGAAAATATGCAAGACTGTGACTCAAAGGCAATGCATGTATACTTGTGTTGCTATCGAGGTAGGTTTGGACAATCTTTCTTGCGGATGCGGAGTCAAGAGAAGCAAGACGGGAGATTACACCTGTTCCAGAAATAGACCCTTCAAAGGACGGAACGGCATTGCTTCTCTTTCTCTTGAAAATGGGGGGTTCGATCTCATCAGCTGCTGTTGCATCATTATTATTAACTTCCTCGTCATCTTGCAATAACAAACCAATGTCATCCACATTTTCTTCTGCATCATTTTGATCAGTTTCATTATCTACCTGAACATCAACTTTATCCCCCTTATCTCTTTCATTATTATAATCCCCAACATGACTACTTCCCATCAACAGCGCTCTTTGTAATTGTAATTCCATAAAATAAAAACATTCAAAGTTGCATCGTCTTCCCGTTTCTGAAAAACTAGCCAAACTCCGTGCATCTAGAAAAGTAAATACATTCATTAATATATCATGCAATAGAAAGTCTGTTGGATTACGCCCATCGAATGATAATGCGTCATATCCAAATTGAGATGCAAGTGAGGTACTCGAGAAGACTCTTCTCATTGTGTTATTGTTATTGGGTGAATCATTTGACATATTGGATGCTATTGAAAAGTAACACGACGAGACACGTCGCATACCACCAACTGGTGCCAAGTTTTGTGATGTTAGATTTGGTGGTAAGTTTAATAATTGTACCCATGCATCTTCATTGCTTTGTTCCGATGATGAATTGTTGCTAATCTGTTTTTGTTGTTGGGAAGTTGAAGATTGTGTAGACGATTGATGAAAGTATTGGGTATCAAAGTAATCTTCGTCTTCCTCATCAATTAAAGGAAAGTCATCTTCTTCTTGATAATTTACAGCCATATTATTTGATGTTGAGCCTTCATCCTCTTCATTGCAATTATTGCGGTTCATATTATTGGCAGAGAAGTAGTTATTATCTCTCCTTGGACTTTCTATTGCAGCTGCCGAAGCCATTATATCTCAAAACCAATGTATGAAAATCTAATAATAATCCCTTTTAACTACTTCTGACTTGGTTAAATCACTTGTTACTTCTATTATATTATGATTGGTGGCTACTAAAATGCCACTTGTCTGTGATTGTTTGCATAGAAATAAAGAGATTGCAGGTTAGTAATCATGAAAGCACCATAAAAGTCAGTAAATAAAGGAAGACACAGTATTTCAACCAATCTAAACAATACAATTGCGCATCCCAAACTGGTATCATAATACATAGCTAAATCATACATTTCCAATTTTGTGCACATCTTATGCACACATTTACCATACATTCATATCATACGTATATGATGTAAGCGCTAAAAAGCGGCCATCTAGGGATACACCCTCATATCTATACAATATGGCACACCAATAAATTATTAACCCATATTCTTTATACCAAAGCTGTAAAACACCTCAGAAAATGTGCAACAATGCAACTTGCAATGGAGTTCTTTTTTATACATATAAATATAATATTGCCGCCGGCCGCCCAATTCGCCGCCGCCGACTCCACAACAGTTAATATCACTCATCACTCACCAAATAATTATAATCCCTGTCTTCCTGCTCTTACAGCTACATACATAGGCTTCAGTTTTATGTCAATGACAGCTGTAAGACTCCAGCACGGCGGTTGGACTCACCCAACCCTCCACCACCACTGCAAGCTTTAGACATCGTTGTTGGTAGTAGAATCATACATTTATCTAGCATATATATATATATATATATTATATTAATTGCAACCTCTATATCTACATTATCAATCATGTCCAACTTGGCAAATGTACACACGTGCGGTCTATCCGAAATAATCCTCTTCCTACTAGCAATATTATTTGGTACAGGATGTTCAATATGTAGTAAAACAATGATGAACTTACATGGTACGAATGGTACGATTAATGAGGATACAGGCGAGTTAAATGAGGAGATATTTACAAAACCATTATTCCAAACTTTCGGTATGTTTGTAGGGATGTTATTTGGATTAGTTATGCATTGGATTGTATTATTGTTTAAAATTCCATTCCCTGGATATGATCATAATGGTGTGGTGAAGAATAATAATGAGAAGGATGTTGAGATTGCAAGTGAGAAAACAAGTTTAGTATCGGGTAGTAAATTTGGCAAGACAATTAGTGGTGGTGAAGAGGTAACAAATACAATGCCATCATCTAAGGAGACAATACCAGTTTGGATGTATTTCTTCTTGGCTATTCCTGCAATCTTTGATTTGGCCGCCACTGCTCTGTGTATGATGGGATTGCAATACTTGGACGTGTCAATTTATCAAATGTTACGAGGTAGTGGTATCATCTTTGTTGCGTTAATGAAACAGCATGTTCTTAAAGAGCATTTACATAAGTTCCATTGGGTAGGAGTATTCTGGAATGTCATCAGTGTTGTGATTGTGGGCGCCACAGCACTACTAGCAACAAGCGGAGAAGGTGTTGACGGCGGAAGTAATGGAAATGTGACTTCTGCAGAAACATTCTTGGGTGTATGCCTGATGATGGCGGGTGCATTCGTCCAAGCTGTTCAGTTTGTATTCGAGGAACATGCTATGAAGATGGACATACCTGCACCTCCTTTACTGCTCATTGGCATGGAAGGCTTTTGGGGAACTGTCCTAGGTCTCTTTGTCATGTATCCAATCGGGTGAATAGTATTTACTTGTTGCTTTTGTGTATTGATCCTATATGAGTTAATCTGACTTTCCTGTCTATCTTTTTAGCTATTTCATGCCGGGAGATGATCATGGCTCGTATGAGGATCCCTTCAACACTTGGGCCATGTTTATGAACAGCAGAAACATTCAAGTTGCATTGTAAGTTGTGTTTGTTTATTGAGGTATGATTAATTGATTACTGTCGTCAGGAAAGCCTCACACTCTCCCCTCCCATCATTATACCAGTATTATATATTTCTTCACAATCTTCTTTTACAATCTATTTGCTGTGTTGGTGACATTCATGCTAAGCTCAGTCTGGCATGCAATACTTGACAACTTCCGACCCATAACAGTATGGGTTACAGACTTGTTCATCTTTTACTACATCAATCCACTCTTTGGTGAGGTATGGACTCAATATAGTTACCTACAAATTGTTGGTATGTCAGTGTTACTATATGGAACAGCAATATACAATGCTCCGAATGATGGTAGTTTACAACTCGAAGGTCAATGGTGGGGATTTGGTATGAATTTCACAAGTGAATATGATGCAATTCGGAGAGAACAGTATGAGGCTGAGATGGATGCCAAATGGGAAGCAAAGAGAGCGGAGTTCAAACAGAGAACGTATTCATCTTTCAAACGATATGTCGGTGCTCAACACAATTAATAATTTGAGGAGGAGATTAGGATATTGGTGATGATAGTAGCTTGTCGTCAACAGTTGGCGAAATGTACTTAATGACAGCTTATGCTCTACACTCTGTATCCCTATATGATATAGCAACCTATGGATAAGTTTAACATGCATTACTGTCTAAACCCAATACCAAACATACAAGTTGGTAATTATTATTTGAGGAGGAGAAAGGATACTGGTGATAGTTCATAGAGCTTGAGGAAATCTCGTCAACATTGGGCGAAGAACATACTAGATATGATCAATGGTAGCTTATGCTATACACTCTATATCCCTATATGATACAGCAACCTATTGGATAAGGTTTAATAAACATCTTACTCTATGCTATTTAATTCTAGACATCGTTGTCTTTACATAGCATGATGGTGGCCCTGCAAAATCTCCACTAAACTTTTCATAATTGTGACATTTCTTGTCGCATCTTGTTCTGTGAGCCTTTTTCATAGCCTTCATTTGACGACTAACATAACTCAATAATGCATAGATGATAGTAGATGGATATTTAAACAATTATACATCTAAATATGAAGAGAATACGACAATTTTCAACCACTAGCGCCGCGGCCAGTTGCAATTATATGTCTAGAAAAAGAGGTATTGCAATACTGCTTTTATTCACTAACTGCTACTCTGCAATAGCACAAGAGGTTGTTAATATTGACAACAATATAAACGATGAAGGATTAATAGATGAAGAATTATTTGACATATATAACAATGAAGATTATTACATATATGGTAATAATCGTGAGGGGGATGAGGGTATTGAACTAGCCGAACCATCGATTAGTGAAGAATACAATTACAACACTTCCCCTGATAATGATCAAGAAGACGAGGAGGAAGAAGAACGGTTAGAAAAGTTGGATATGGAATTAACTAACGATGAAATTGATTTAATTATTCAACAAGTTGATGCTGCTCGCTCAATTGCAAGTAGTGGCAGTGAGGGTAGATTATCATTAGAAGAACATTTAACACAAGTATTACATCAAAAATATTTAGATAAAGCTAAAGAAGAGGGTAATAATGGTAGTGATTATGAATGGAACGATGAAGAGTTAGAAGAGTGGGAATATGGTGTTGATTCTCCTCTTATTTCTGAAGAGCAGCAACGTCAAGAACAAGTAGAGATTGGAGATGTTAATAATAATAAGGTTGTACTCAAGGGTACACAATCTATCGAGGATGACCGAGAATTAAGGAAGAGGAATGGGTAAGTATTCAGTTCTTTTATATTGTTAGAGTATAATATGTTTTGGTTTGGGGATTGAGATAATGGGGATACCTGGAAGTTAGTGGTCTATATTATATTTAATTTGGGAGGGGAGCCTTGAAACTAAATCAAGGATCTATCTATGTTGCGGGTGCGGCATATATTACATCATTTCATCTCCTTGTACTAACCACCACCTCCACCATCTTCTTCCCACCTCACATCTCAACACCACAGCAGCCGCTTCGGTCACGGTTTCAAGCGCAACAAATTCAAGACTAAGAAGAAACAAGGACAATTCACCAAGCGTACAGATGCATACAAGAAGAACAAGTTTGGTAATAGACCAGTCACCGGTCAAAATGAACGCAAGTTTCGTAATCAATGTCTAGAACCACCTGACATGTACAGAACATGCTACTCACGTACCGTCGATCCAAGTAATACTGTTGAAGATTGTGATCATGTTGAACGAAATTCGTATAACTTGGCAGCCATATTGTATAAACGAGGTCGACCTATCCCACCGGGGTATCCTGTACCTTATACAAAGCCTTATATAGTTTCAAGAACTATTGAAGCTCGGAGTGAGGGTACTATGCACTTGAGTTTATTCCAAGATGCCAAGGACTTAACATGTGATGATATGATTGATATCGAAGAAGCAACCCTCAAATACTTTGCAGAGAATACGGGAAATAATGATTCATTCATGCCAGCCTGTGCATTCATTGACGAGAATGATATTGATGCACAGATTACACGTGATTCAGACGGCGAGGTGGTGGTGGCAATGGCCATTAAAGTCCAGTTAATGTATACCGTGAAGAAGGCATTTAGTAATGAGTTAACAACGCAGTATACTCAAATGAGAAAAGAGAAACTTCAGGCAATGAAGAAGGGTGGGATGAGGAATCGAAATCTTCAGTTTGGAGGTAATGATGGTCCAGATATGTGTGATGTTTCGAATCATGCTTTATGCTGTTCTCAGACATCGATTAATGCTTCACCTGGGAGGTTCTGCAAGACGTTGGGCTGTAACTTTGACCGATGCGGAGGACGAGGGCTGGGCGCCGGAAGACCGCCCAATAGACCTCCTGGCGCTGTTCGACCTCCTGGAAGACCCGAGGCACTACCTTCTAGACCTGGGACACTACCTTCTCGGCCAGGAGATGCGTCTACCTTGGATGTTACTCCCATTCGACCACAGAGGCCACAGGGCAATGGTGGAAATAAACCCCCGCGACCCCAGAGACCTGGACAAGGTGGTGGTGGTGGCAGACCGAATAGACCGCCACGTCCAAACCGTCCTAACCAGAACAATGCCCAACGATCGCTAGAGAGAGCTTTAGAAGAAGAATCTATATGTCGTCAACCGGCATTAGAGAACAAGGAGTTCACTAAGGTTATACGACAAATGACTGCTCTGACTTCGTCACAGCTCACAAGATCCTTACTGAACGATACAGATACCACTACTGTAGCTCAATGTAGTACCAATTGGTATACTGTGAAGAATGGTGGAATTCCTACCGTAACTTGTGATGAATTTGAGCAAATTGAGTGCAGGGAAAATGAAGATCTAGAGTTCGAAGGAGATTTGGTTCCGTGTCTTGAACCTTCTGCTTCTCCGTCGGAATCCCCTAGTCAACAGCCGTCAGATCAACCTAGTATTTCTTCAGCCCCATCAGTAAGCTCTGCCCCAACACCTGAACCAACAATGAGTCCGACGATTGAAGAAGACTAGGAGTAGGAGAGTTATCCAGGGGTTTGTTAAACTATGTATCTTTTTGTAATAGATTAGTAAGTCAAAGTAAAAGCTATCGCAGTTACAATGCAGAAAACTAGATGTGATGGACAAGGTATATATTGTATATTCAAATCAAAGATCCTTCCTTGTGACCTAGATAGAGAGTGTGGGTAGTTGAGGTATCCTCGAGGATACCTCCTTGCCCAAACACAAATTTGCAGCAAAAAGATATTCTTGTTTTGCTAGTAATATGATATAATGGTATGCCAAAGGCTGCCTACTGCTAAAGAGACAGTAGTCATCGGCGGTCTAGTTTCTTCGCCGGATTTGATCGTTGTATAATTTCTCGATATGATAAAGATGTATCTAGGTATCGCGTAAAAGTGAAACTCAATGATGGCTCAAACAAAGTATTGTCAATAAAACCAAACAGAAATACTGATGCTGGCTCATCTATCCGGGGTAACGATTCCTTTTACTATTCTGGTGATTGGGATATAACACACGTGTTAGTGCCATGTCATCTCGATACTAGAAGAAGATGTGAACAATTCCGTCAATGTTCTCGAAGTTTAGTTGAGCAAAAGGGAAGATGTCGAATCCTCATTAGTATCAGTGGTAAACGTGATCTTTGTGAATTGGCTATGGAAACTCTCCGTATCGATGCTCTTAATCAAAATCATCAATGGATTGTATTATTAGAAGGATCATCAGATGAAGATTATACCAAGAAGTCTCAGTTTCAACATTACAAATCACTTATAGAAGTATCAGCAAAGATTAAGGCAAATGCCTGGATAATGTTTTTAGATAATGATGATATGTACCACCCTTTACGAGTTAGATACTTTCAAGATATTATTGCAAAGAGGAAACAAGAGACACATGTAGTCGAAAAGGCTTTCTATTGTGGTGGTAAATTACTTATTGATGTTGGCAAAGCTAATGCTAAGTTTGGTAGTGGAGATTCAAATATCATCCGATATGAGAAAATCATGTCCTTCGATGACGAATTAAGTGACATTGTTGGAGTTGCTGGAACGTATTGGGAATGTAACAAGAAGAACGCTATTGAATACTTCGACTTTTGTGTCCATACTGAAGTGATGCAACGATTTATGGAAGTTACGCCGGATGGAATATTAGCAAATCAGTTTTGTGATGTTAGATTTTGTGGCTCTCTTTCTCATCCGAAGATAAAGACATATGATCATCCTACTCATGAATGGCTATTGATGCACTTCCGAGTTAGTTTGTATGATACACATCAGAGATTTCTCCAGCTCGATTCGGCTACTTTTACTAATGCAATGTTGAGAATTGATGTATCAGACGACGATAGACATTTGGCAGAGTTGACAGGATTATGTGATACAAAGATTGCTTTCCTCAGGAGAGATATAGAAGAATGCGCAATACAATGCGTTCATAGAGACGACGCCAATATGGAATTCTTCTACAATCGTGGTGTCCCTGGGGTGGACAAAGATCATGGGCATGATATCGGTACATTTATTTGGAACGAGGTAATAGAAACACTAGAAAGTTATTACACAGAGGAAAAGGCTGAACAAAGCAGACAATGGTGGATAGAATGTGGTATCCCGCCGCCACCAGAAGAAGATGAGGCGCACACAGATGATAAATCGATGTATTGGTAAACACTTCAACAGTAGTCTAAGCCTTTATTATAATATGATCTTATCTCTATATCTTGGTTGTTGTATCTACAAGCAGATACAACATACACTAGGTAGGGTGTCCTTTAATTGTTTGGGATCTATATCCCATATGAACCGGCCATAGAAAAGAGAGGTACATCCTAACTTACATTCACATCTTTGGAGGTATCCTCTAAGAAGGGACTCCTTTTACACTGCTGAGTCGCGAGTCAAAATTTTAGGCGAATAACTTTTTAACCATCGGCAGATGAATGACAATTACTACCATGTTTTGAGGCAACGGCTACTATGAGATGAGATCAACTATTGGGGAAGTAGGGCGTTTATGTGTGTACTTCGTTTCATAATTCAATGCAAATCGAAGCATCGAACTATTGTTGCAACAACTATAAGCAGCATCGAACTATTATATCTATTTAGTTGCAAACAACTATTACCAATTATAGCGCATCAACCATGACGGCATCCTCTCCTACTTCCGTCGGCGCCGATCGCAGCGTCCGACGTGAAAGTAGTAGTGAATCACAATACCTAGGTGCTCTTCCATCGAGAAGATCCACTCAACAACCACTCCCCCAAAAGAAGGCACTCAATGTTTCAATTACCATCTTATCGATGACGGGCCTCTTGGTAAAGGAATCAGCCAAGAAGAACAAGAAGAAGCTATTCAACCGTAGTGGTGGTCAGAAGGATAATGAGGATGTATTGTCAGAATTGTCAATGTCATATGCCGATCATGCACAGCAGCAACCAGCGTGTACCACTATTGTTACATCTTTCCAACGTACTGAAAAGCAGAAGAAGATAATGACGCATATACCAAGTCTACCGTTATCATTACCCAAAAACTCAAATAACAACAGCTCTACAACATTCAATCAAGATATACACTGGCCAACACAAGATTCTGATTCTCATTCCAAACTATCATCATTTACATTCACAAGATACTTCAAACGCGAAGATGACGAAACCTTTGCTGCCGGGTCAAAAGATCTTGCCGAGGATACACAGTCGGGCAATTCAACACGATATGCTCCGCAGCTATGTCCTATACAGATTTCTATTTCTAGGAATGGTAAGATGTTCAAGCTTGGTTCGGCTCATGTGTTCATATCAGGCAATGAAGGTGGATTAGAAAGCGAGACTGGGGTCGATGGAGTCATAAAGAATGTACCTGTTGTAAACTTTGAAAGTGCCTTCCAGGCAGCTACAACAACTCGAGGACTATCAATGAGCAGTAGTAGTAAAGTGAATATGATGAGGTTGAAGGGAGATACATTGAAATGTGGACTATCTGATAGAGCTTCAGTTAGACTATTGATACGGGTAACGGATCCCGAGCCACTACCATTAACTGAGCGTATACAAGTCAATTATACCATGGCAAAACAAAGGTCAAAAGACCCTCCCGCTCAGAAGATTGAACAGGAAGATAGCTATGAGTATGATCCAAGTCAATCTGCAGTAGTGTTCAAGAAGAAGAAGAAGACATTAGATGGGTTTATCGAGAAGAAGAATATGAAGTTTGAAATTGAGCAGGAGAAGAATGTATTTCGTGATACTCAATCATTTGGTGTTCATAGTAGTAGCAGCCGTCATGGAGATTCAGTAGCTGCTGATAACACAGCTAGTGACTCTTTATCGGGTGGAAGCAGTATGGTTGGTGATGATAACTATTCAGCTTATTCCAAATCAAGTACGGGATTGTTAAAGATGATAGATGACATATCCAAGCATCGTTCGCGGTCATATGGTACTGTAACAAGCTCATTCGGCACGGTCAGTACCTCCAGCACAATGAGCAGTACTGGTAGTTATACTCGCCGTCATCAAGAACCTTCATCCTTTTGGGTGAAACCAATCGCGGCATGTAAACCACAGTGGAGTAAACATGATCATTGGACTAAGAGATTCATTTGCTGTGCAAGTGGATCAACTAGTGGGTTTGGAGAGGCAAAGGATGATCTGACATCGATACATGAGGAGTCAAGGTATAGTTTGAATGAAAGGAATAATCCATTGCAACATACTGTTGACACAGACGTATATGATGCCATGTAAGAAGGCTGTTCGGATTATGAATTGTATTTTATTGGGTATGATATCTTTGGTACGGGGTGTGAAGAAGGGTTCCTTGATAACATCGAATCATTCTTCTGTGATGAAATACGGTATAGATGTAAGCATAAAAGAAGATAAGGTATCAGGACATTATCTTAGAACAACGCTACCTAATCCTATGGCCAAATGTCAAGACATTCAAACTTATCAGGCAGCACTTTCTTTTGTAGTTCTGATTCCGATGACTCGCTTTTCAAATGAAGACTATCACTCACACCATCAAATGCTTCTTCTTCTTGTGATCTACTCAACAATAGACGGAAAGTATCATTGCTCACTACCTTGTGTTGTTGTTGTTGTTGTTGTTGTTCATCAAGTATCTCATTCTCATATATGGGGGATACCACACCGACCTCACAGGATACCGACTTATCATTGATATTGCTATCCTTCTCCTCTCTTCTTCTCTTGATTAATGTGTTTGGTAACCTTTTAAAGAAGTCAAGTATAGAGTCTTTCTTTTGATCTTTCACTACTGATAATGTTGTACTACTGCTGTCTTTGTCTTTATCGGTCTTTACTGGTGTCTTTTGCAAAACTTTGTCATCTTCTGTATCAATACTCAAACAAAAGGTATCATTACTTTCTATTGAACGATGTTCATCTTCTTGTTCATCCCTTTGTTCATTATCTACTATGTTGGTATAACTATTCGTCCTTTCTATTCTTGCTAATAACTCTTTAGGATACTTTTCATTTGTGTAATCATCAATGATATCGTGTCGTGAGCAGAATTGTGGTATATGACACAGTGATGACGAGGAGGTAGGAATTGGACTGTCAGGATGTCGTGGTGGTCTATTCTCTACCGATATCAACCTAGATGGAGATGAACACCTTCTGCAGCTAGTAGAAGGCAATAACGGAGTTTGTGTAGGCGTCAACGATAGAGATTGTGATATATTTATCTCTGTTGTCGGCGGAGAGAGTTGCAATCTACGCTTCTTTGATAGAGGTGACGATGTCTGTGATTGGTTTATTGATGATGATTGGCTAATAATATGTTGTCGTCGTATAGCATTAGCTCGACGATTCGAACTCATTTGCATGTCCATTACCCCCATCGTTAATAAATAATTTTATCTTTTGTATTATTTATGCCGTCTCTTTTGATTTTGATATTTATGCTGTCACTTTTAATCGATATTCTTTTTATGTGCTTGACAATAAGAACAATTGCAATCTATCTTCTGGGATCAGAATACACTAATACCTTACTGCCATTGCAATCTACGCGCACGACAAATAAATGATTAGGAAATTTGGTCTTTGTCTTGTCCCAAAAGCAAGACCAAAAAGAAGTGGTTTTCCCCAATATAAACTAATTCCTCTGTATTAGTATCTTGGGGTGACAGTTAAAAACGATTGAAGAATTATCTGTAGACCTACCAGAGGGGAAAGCACCGTATGGGGGAGAATAAAAGGGGACGAAGGAGGCAGGATTTACAAAACGTCGTGGATTGCGTTTGTTTAGAGCGCAGGCAGTGTAGTGGTGGGATGATGATTCTATTGGGAGATTCTGATATATCTCGATGGCCTTCGTCCCTCTATCCAGGGTATCCTACATCAACATCAATATCATCGTCGACATCATCACAGCATTGCAACTATGCAGTGGGTGGTGCTCAGATGTCAGATGTATTGCAACAGATCAATAATTGGAAAGAAGATACAAGAGATATTACTGTAGATGGTAATATACTTATATGCTGTGCAGGCGAGAATGATCTTGGATCAGGGAGATCGATTGATCAGATACTAGAAACATTTCGAGCAGTTTTAGATGCTCTATTTCCATCAACCAAATCACATTTCAAACTGATATTCATTGGTCCAAAGTTTGAACCCTGGCTAATAAATGACAATACAAGTCGTAAACAATATACAAAGCTGAATAATGGATTGCATAGAGCGATACGAAAGCATCATGCCAAAGATCAAATTACATACATAGATTGTCTAACTTTATTCTGTACAGAAGAAACTGCAAATGTCCCGGGAGCAATTCATAGTAAAGCAATACCAGATGATAGATACTTTGATAAAGACGGTTTACATCTAAATGATATGGGGTATGAAAAGTGGAAACAGATTATTGAACAGAAGCTTACTTATTAAAATAAACTTTACAGAAGTACTATAGTTTTATGATGTGTAGTTCATTTAGACAAGTCTGTCAGCAACTGTAGCATACTTGCTTCCCTTCATTATTTGATAATTCATCTCCCGTTCTCGTCTGTCAGGTAAAGGTTCTGTTGGGTTTCCTTTTGCTAACAATTTACCATCATCATCCACTAAAACAAATGTATCATAATTTGCATTAGGTACCCATACTAGCTTGAATGCAATCCTACTTCGGAATTGTACATGTGCTACATCAGATGGTGGATCCTTGTTACAACCCAATGCACATGTACTCCAGCTACCGCCAGGACCTAACTCCGTCAGGCTAGCAATACGAATTCCTGGCCCCAGTTTATTGCCTACAGCAATTCCTTTCACACTGCCATCATTTTCATTGTCTGAGATCTCATCATTCATTGTTGTCAAATCAACATGATTCCAGTCATTAAAGGAATGTCCCGTATACCCTTGACAGGGCGAAGCGTTTGGTAAATCTTTTAATCCCCCTGCCCAAAGTATACGTCTCCTGACATCTTCCCATTTGCCATTTAATGATCCATCATTAGCTATAATCTTAACACGTTCATGTACAGCCTTGAGACGTTGGACTGCGGTTCCTGGATACTCGGAATCATACATTTCCGATAGTGGCGGTGTTACTACAGTTTCGTTGCTGCACTCCCCTTCTTCGGCAGATGCAAATATAGTAGTGGATGATAAGAGAGTTGTTAATAAGAATCTCCTGGAGCTTGATGGTACAAAAGCCAATGAATGTGATACTTGAGGTGATGTAGTAAAGAAGACTGTTGTTGCAAGTGATAACCAGCGCATATCCAATCACTAAGTTGATGTTTATTTATTCTCTTTGAATACTATACCTATCTTAAATCAATATGGATTGTATCTCACCAACTAAATATTTGATAATGTTCACAGTAGTATTAAACACTAGCTAGAGGTACCATACAATCTATCAATCATTCATCAATGGGTATATCAAATCAAGCAAAGAGATCTCAAGCAAGATGTGAGTCATCAAACCGATGCAAATTTGAAAATAACTTGCGGTATCTTTTGCAAAGATCTATCGGGCGGCACCCTCCACTAAATCTCACCATGAACAAACTCCACTACTACCCCGCCACAGGGCGCGCCAATATGATACGTCTTGCGTTAAGTGCCGCAAACATTCCTTTTGAAGATGTTTATCCAAGCGGTGGTTTCCCAGTGAGTAAAAAGTGATGACATAAGATAGCACAAAAAAATATCTTTTCCTTAATATCTTGTTTGTGCTAGCTATAGCAGTATGGATAAAATGTCTATTGAATTGTATCTGACCTAAGTTGTGTGCAGTAGAATGCCAAAAAATATCTTTTGCTATATCCTTTGGTATATGTCAATTGCACTTACCATCTGACCTATACATATTTCTTATAAACTTACAGCCAAGTAAAGAAGATAAAGAAGCATGGCGTAAAGTTGGCGGAAATACCACGACCAATATACCAATGTTAGAAATGGATGATGGAAAAGTATTCACACAAAGTGGAGCAGTCTTGCGTGCAGTAGGACGAATGGGCAAGTTACTACCCACAGATGACGACGGATTATATAAAACTGACAAATTAATTGAGGATGCAGAGGATCTTCGTACCGCATCATATAAGTGCTTCATCTCATGGGGTGCCTCGCAGGAGTCAGCGGATGAGTTCATTGCTACGGTTCTTCCATTACATCTTGGTAACATTGAACGTCAGCTCAAAGAATCCGATGGAGAATATTTTCTGGGTAGTGATTTGACATTGGCTGATATTGCAATCTATGATGCAGTTGTTAACATGGGTTCTAACAGGGTACCCACAGCTTTGGATTCATTTCCCACATTGAAGGAATGGAAGGCAAAGGTTGAGAGTAATGAGGGTATCAAGAAGTACCTAGCATCCGATTCGTATGCAAATTTGATGAAGTTTGGGCCCGCGGCCCGAGACATTGGGCAAATGAGATAAACAAGAGGTATCGGAATAGGTTTGCATTAAGTCTAAGAGAACCTTTTACTTTATTTCTATGTTCACACCAATCAACTTATTTCTTTTGTGCATTTTGTGGTTGAGAATAAGGATTCATTGACATTGGTTGCTGTGGTGGCTGCATTACTCCTTGTTGTTGGTATTGAGGAGCTACTCCTTGTTGCATCAGTGGATATGTAGATGCTTGTTGTTGTGGCATCTGATTCATTGCCATTGGTTGCTGTTGCATCATTCCTTGTTGTTGTGGATATGATGGTGATTGTTGATAGTAACTTCCTTGCATAGGCGGCAGAGCATTCATTGGAGGCTGATTCATAACAGGAGCTTTCATCATTGGTTGCTGCTGTTGTTGCATTGGATGAGCAGGCGGCGGAACTTGAGAATTGTTCATCATTGAAAAGGACGGGTTCATTGGAGGTTGAGTAACCATTGTTGGCTGCTGATTCATGATCGGTTGAAAAGGCGGTTGTTGTACAGGCTGCATTGGCATAGAAGGGACACTAGTTGCAAATGAAGGCTGAGATTGTGCACTCTGTGACATATTTGTCTGAGGCGTTGGTTGTGACATAATATTGGCAACAGGAGCTGATGGTTGACTAGTCGTTGGTTGAGAAGGAGGTACACTTGGAGTTGCTACACTTGGTGTGGCTTGGCTCATCGCTTGCATGTTGAATGCATCTGATGATGGTGCTGCTTGACCACCACTCACCGAACCATTGGTGGTAGCTCCTCCAACTTGAGGTGATGGCGAGGCAAAACTCATTGCCAATAAGTCATTTGAATAGTTGCCGGGTTGAGATGCACTTGGAGGTATTTTATTTGTCACTTGAGGCGTTGGATGAGCTGGGGCAGCAACACTCATCGACAGCAAGTCATTCGAGTAGTTGTTCCTTGGTTGAGGCACAACACTACTGGTAGTAGAAGGCATTGGACTTGACTGCACTACACTGGTAGTCGCCACCCCTTGATTCAGAAGATCAACACCGCCAACTGGAGTTGGAGGAGCAGGGGCCACGGCAGCAACACCCGGAGGACGCAACGCCGTATGAACATTACGGAATTGATTAATGCCTCTAATCATACGAGTCTCCTTTCGAAGTGGAGATGGTTTTGGATCCTTGGCTAACCGAAGTACGTTCATACATTCCCTCCTCCTCGCAAAGAGGACTGGCAAATCGACAATCAAGGAATAAATGTCAACTGCAACATCACGAACAAGCTTTGAGTTTTGTCCTCTCAGGGCTTCGGTATATGATTTCATAATCCGAATTGATGCAAAGCCATCAATAGCCTCGGCCACAACATTGATTGGACCGTACAGTAGTAAACTACGAAAGATCTGTAGTGTAAGTAATGCCTTCTTCCACTGCAATCCCTTCCCCTCTTGCATTCGAGTCCATAAGACCATCATGGTATCAATCAAAATAGTACTACATTCATGACAATCTTCGGTAAGCTGTGATACTGCCCTCTTAAAGTCACCTTGGAAGGCTTGACTTGAAGTAAGTTGGGATACTTTATCACGTATCTTCATATTCCAATCAATCAAATACCTCGTTGGAAAGTCTTGTGTTGCAATTTGACGTACCGTCTGTCTAACATTGTTCATACTAAAGTCAATCTTGTTCAATCGATGATAGTTGGTAACTAGTGCAAACAATGGGGCATCCTCTGATACTGGACGTCGTAACTGCAACTCTTTCAACCGGGCCGCAACAAAGGCATCAAATGTCTTACCACGAAGAAAGTTACCAATAAGTAAGAACATTCCTGATCCAGGCATATCTCCATTGGATGCTCGATACTTCATAAACTTCTCCTTATCAGCCACGGGTGGCTGGCCGGGAGTTTGTTGTGTCATATATGTCCGAATATCACCAAACAAACTCACGAAGAAGATTGAGAATGCAATACGAGCATCCTCCTCGGACTTTTCACTTGAGAAGCCTTGTTCATATGCGTAATTCCCCTTACCAACTAGTTTGGTCAAGCTACCCTCACCTTGTTGTTGCTGTTGATCATCATCATCTACATTGTCATCATTTTCACCTCCTCCGTCACCACCACCTCCCTCACCTGATGATCGTTCTGTAGTCTCCCTCTCATCAACCTTACTAGTTTTTGATTTAATAAACTTCAATCCCTTCTTCATAGCCGCACTGGCTACCTTCTTACCCTTGGCAGCAGCCGCACCCAACTTTTCTTGTACCGCGCCTTGCCAAAATAACTTCTTATCAGCCTTGACACATTCAGTCAAGTCTTGATATAATATATCAGCTATTGATACCATTCGAGCCGATGCCATATCCATATCATCAACATTCCGTCGTGTCAAGTCTGGCACTGCTCGTTGTGGATTAGCCATATTATGAAAATATGGTTCACCATTAAATTGTTGTGATGACGAATCCAAGTCGAATAAGACTACCTCACCAATAGTACTTGATACATTCCGTAAATTAATATAATTTGATGTTTGTCCAGTTAATACACCAATAACATATGGACTTGGTGTTGATAATATTGATACCAATCCCGGAGGTAAGATAGGTACAAATACTGAAGGTGGTACTAATAATCCTTGTCCCAACATTGATAACGCGCCATAACTAACAGCTGATAACTTGGATACATTATTCGATGTAAATATAATACGTTTCTCAGACATTAATGCTGATAATAATCGCATAGTTCGTTGTACACCTAAACAACGTAACATTGGCATTATATCATTTCTTGATAATGCTGCACTGTCCAATTCATTATCACTATTAGTATCTCGTGAATGTAAAAAGGAAGGTGGGATAACAAACTTGATTAAATCAATATTACCATAAAATCCATTTCCTTTACCAACTTCAACTAATGGTATTGTTAATATTTGTGGTTTGGATAATATACGTTGTTTCTTGTTATTTCCTTGTTGATTCTGTTGTTCAATTAATGCAGTATTAATTGTACGGCATAGATTTAAATGTTCCTGATGTATAGATGAGATGAACCATTGTAATCTACTACTACCCTCTGCTGCTGTTGCATTATCACCACTACAACTCTGTTGTTGCAAAATAATCATTTCCATACACTTCAATAAACCATTATACAATCTACTACCCCCACCGTCATTACGTGTTAATAGTACCAAAGCTCGAACACATCGTCTTCCTACATCCAATCGTTTCGTATCCTTATCAGTAGTTTTACCATGATGGGGTAGATAATGACGAACATGGCCGTGTATTACTGTGCCATTGGATAATTTATGTGAAAAAACATGTGTTGACGGTAAGATTAATGGAGATTGTGTATTGGAGTGTTGTCCACCACTGTAATTAGTAGCAGTATTACTTCCAGAACTATTACTCCGTTCATACCCCTCACCTCCATTATTCCCACTGCCACTTCCAACAGATGGTGGTGAATAAACATCTTCCAAATAAACATCATACTTATTTAAATTATTAGAATTAGATTCATTCCATTGTAACTTATGTTTCTGTTGTTGATATTGAGATAATTCACTAGCATTAGTTTGATCTTCATAAGAGGGGAATGCAAATCTTGCTATCTTTGCTATTCCTGCACTCGTCTGTTGGGATGAAGTGGTAGTAGTTGAAGTGGAAGTTGGTGGACCAAATTCAGATAGTAAATCCTGTTGTGAGATTGTATTCACAATCCCCTCATTGTTGGTAGTTGTTGGTGGGTAGTAGATTTGAGTTGGTGTTGAATTGGAGGAAGTACCATTTGATATACCTGGATGTGGTATATCTAGTATGACATCGTAGAGTGAGTATGGTAGATTGTTGTTAGTATTGTTGTTGTTATTCACGGCCATTGTTGGCTGCGTCGCTGTTTGTTGTTGTTGTGGTTGCTGAGTAGCGGGAGAAGGCTGCTGTTGTGGAGGTTGAGCAAACGCCGCCATTGGATCATCAGCTTGCATCATTTTGCTTAGTGTCTGTACGAGAATAGATGAAGTAAGGATTGGTAAGGCATCTGAATCTGAATGTACCAAATGAAAAACAACCAGAAGCCATACAATAAATCCGAGCAAGGAAATTGAACACATCTTGTGCACTAAATTATTTCATAGTAAATTTCACAGAAACTTTTCCAATTATAACTGGAGAACCGTCTATTATAATACATACCAATTATCTTACCTACCTATAGTCAGTCAGTTGCAACAAAGTAGCTGTTCGAGTTTTGTTGTATCTCTACGTTTTATTATCTCTCTCGTCGACTCAAAATTCTAGCGGATTTTCTAACACGCTTTTGTAGTATGTGGTAGATTATATAATATATCGACTATTGCCGCCTCAAGGTATATATCTACCCATTATCATTTATCAACCCTCACTTTGTTTTTTGCTTTTGTTTTTATCGTACTTTATGCGTCAAAACGCCTGTAATTACCTGATACGAAGAGCTATTGAGGCCCACGCCCGTTCACGTACTTACTTATCGATACGAAAAGTTATTGTGGCCCATGTCATATTTCAACCATGCCGAGTAGTATTCATTAGTTGATCAAACTATCTATAATAAACCACACAAAAACTATTCTTCCTCGTTGTATTCTCCTTCACTTTCCTCATCAACTTCCTCCTCCTCAACTTCCTCGTATGCCACATCTTCGATGTATCTTGTTGGACACGACTCATAAATGCTCTTCATACAATCATAAAGTTCCTTGTCAACCTTAGATAATTTTCCAACCAATTCAGCAATTTTTCTACGGTATGTCTCATGAGCTTTACTGATAGCTTCCCTTCGGTTATGTTCAGCCCGAAACAATTTGTTATGATCTTTTCCAATACATTCAGAAAAGATATAGAAGTCATCTGTGTTTGTCTTCAAAGTGTCTCCCAGCTCTTTCATAACATCCAGTTCTTTCAATTCACTTGAAGCACGTACGGGGGTTGTCATGACTACATGCTTGACTCTTCCACTGCAGGCCAGAATCATCAAAGCAACAAATCCAGGATTGCCTATTGTATCTCTGTTCTTTCCCAAGTCACAAATTGTAATGTCAGGCATGTTTCCCTCGTGTAATATACACTCTGCTGCACAATTCATGGTAATCTGACTATCGGGGTATCCCATCTTTTTCTCAGTTGTCCGAGCATAGCTGGCTACTAATTCTTCAATATCCGAAATGCCATTTTTGCGTAGGAAGGCGTCTATATTCACATCAGTTTTGTTCTCTTCATAGAATTCAGTAAACTTCCTAGCAGCCTGATCCGTGCCTTCCTTTACTGGCACTTCATCATACCACTTATTAATAAACTTTCCAAGTACACATTTTTTGTTGTCTTCACTATTCTTTCGTTGCTCTGTCTTCCAGCCAAGATGTTTCATAAATGATATCCCAAGATTTGCTGCATGTGTTATTGATGTATTTGTTGCCATTGTCTTTCTAATCTTCTTCTGTTCCTTCTTGATGAGTATCTGTTTTTCTTTGCCCTTCGGAGAAGCTTCTACCGACTTGCCAGCATTCTTACTTGAGCCGTAGTCCCTTACTACTTGTCTCATCTCGTCTTCTCTCTCCTTAGCTGCAATTAATACCCCCCTCTCTTCCTCTCCATCATCAGTTTTAACCGATTCCTCATTGACCAATCCCCATGTTGCAATGAATTGTAGTGTAGCATTTTGATAATTAATCATTGTTTCAACCATTGATACTGTTATTGGATCCGATCCGATCCTAATTGAATCAGTTGCCACCACAAAAGTTGTTCCTCTATCATTCTCATCGTTAACCAGTGCATCTCTGAGCATGCCTAATGCTAGTGCTCTTTCCCCTTGATGCCGACTTAACGCAACTGACAAAAAAATTTGTTTAACATTAACTGTCACTTTATTCAATTCTGCATATCGTTTAGCAGACATCATTATTTGGTAGAATTGTGATGTTCCGTCATTAGAATAACCCCCTTCATTATCGTCGGGTGATGTCCTCATGAGTCCATAGAATGTAACTACCTTCTCACCAAACACAAAAGTTGCCATTGTCGGAGTGGGAGTATGAGTTATAAAACTGTCTTGTGCTGACTCGTTGCTCTCGGTATCAACAAGCAGTTTGGCTTTTGCATACTCACAAGCTAAGATACATTCTTGTATGATGATATGATATTGCAATTGTTCCTTATTTAGGTTGCCGAAGAGTTCCTTGTGTTGGGTTATAATATCTTTTGCCTCACTTTTGGATATGACAGAGATTTGATCAGATTCTATACCTTGGAAAAAAGATTTGTCTCTCCTTTCAACTTTCTCCTTGGCATAATCCTCCATTAAGGACCTATTAATGATCTCCATGTTATGTATATTATATTAAACACCTTCACTTGGTTAGATTGCGTCTGGACTGGCGGGCTATTGGCTACTCTTTCCTTGAGACTAAATGGTATCTTATTTTTGGATTGGTATCCTATGGTATCCTATTTTTTCTCTACTTTTTGTCATTGCCTTTTGACATAATTTGGTTCACCTCATCAAATCTCAGAAGTGCCTGCTATCAAGGGAATGCCTACAAATATTGATTACCATGCCGCCCGTAAAACGTGGGACGACCTGCGTACCGCCGAAAAAATCCCCGGGTTCTAATCTTGCATTTGGAAGTAGAAAAAAAAATAATCCCGACCACCCACCACCTTCTGATACTGCAGTCAATAATTCAAATACCCGTGATAAAAGTAATAAAAGAAACAAAAACAACAATGAAACAAATGGTAAATTGCAACATTATAATGCCAATAAACAATCCCAGATCCGTTCTGTCTCACCTACACCACAAATTACAAATACATTGCCAGATGATAATTTGTTATTGGCAATCAAAAAATCTTCTCAACATTTACCTCATGTTGATAATGATTGTTATGAAATTACATCGCCAATTATATCGGGGAAAGATGATATAGCAGTAGCTAAACATTATGCTACTATTACTACCCATTCAATGGGAGTATTAGACAATGTGATGAGCAAATTAGGTATAAATCCAATGGATGCTTTAATGCATCTATCGGGAGCTGCCGCATCCTATTCGTGTAGTAATAATACCAAATCAACATTGGCTGGTGAGTATGCCGAAGAATCATTGGCAGCCGAAATGCTTACCCTCATTACAAGTAGGTTGGGTGTGATAAATAATAAACAAGAGGGTAATAAAGTTGGTGTAGAATCATTACTTGACATGATGAAAGATTTGCACATGAAAGAAATAAATGTAGAAGATGATATTCTAGAAGATGTTGATAGTTCGAGTAGCATTCTATCACGTCCGTCAACATCCGATACAATCACTGAGAATAATAATAGTCAAGAAGAGGTATCACTCAAGGCACCCACTGAGGAGGATGGTGCTGATGCCACGGGAAAGAATGATTCTTTTGATATGGAATCAACAGAATCAAATAATGATACAAATACTAGGGCGGAAGGTAGTTTTGGTGGTAGTTCTACCTCCCAGTCAGTGGCATCTGGGGAAATGACAACGACCGACGACGATGGGATAAGTAATGATACAGCGGCAGGAGGAATAGATGAATCAATAACAACTACAGCACAAGCTGATGATGGCACGATGTTAGACGATGTACCACAAAAACAAGGAGGTAATAATAAAGAGTGGGAACGCAAGACTGTTACTGAATTACGCAAGACATTTCCTAAACTCAAGTTGCCTGATTGTTGTAAAACTATTTCACAATACACACCTGATAAACAACAAACTGCAGAGCAGATAAGTTTACTTTTTGCTTTTGGACGTCATTCTAGTTTACCAGGGAATTTATTAGAAGATTTAATGAGACTAGCAGACATGGGGTATGTATTCTTTCCTAGGCAATGTAAGTTTATTTATATTGTATTATTATATTTATATCTCATGTAACGATTTGATTTAGCTAACTTTTCCATACATAACATATACTTAGATGAGAAGGAGATGGATGCAATCTGTGGACGCAAGAAGATTAAGAAGGGGAAGCAGAAGAAGGACGAGAACAAAAAGAAGCTACCTAATCACTCTGTCGGTGAGTCATTGGCAAGCACATGGATTGAAAATCGACGTGTAACAAAGAACAAGGGTGTCAATACAGGGCAAACGATCAAGCAGAAGAAGGGGAGTGGATCAAATAATCTAGTGTGTAGTAAATGTGGCATATCAAGGAGTCGCGAATACTTCAATCATAATGAGAGAGAAAAAGGCGATGGAGATAGGCAATGCCGAACGTGCTTGAACTCATCCATGCAACTAGACGCTCTAACCAAGAAGCGACTGGTGAATGAAGCTGAGGCCAAGAAGCGACTGGAGAATGAAGACGATGGTGGAACATGTCCTTACTGTGTGGGGCTCCCAGCGTGTACAGTGTGGTGTCCATCTAAATATTCATAACATCATAATCTTTGTAACTAACATCTAACAATAAACCCTAAATAAACTAAAGACACCCCCCCCCCCAATGAAAGTTGGCGCATCATTATGACACTCTCCTCTACCACAAGTTCACCACGTCCTCTCTCCTGCCATATGCTCTTTACTAGAGACATAGCATCGACCATTTTTGTCCATCTAATTCAATTATATCGATGCTCAGCGATTGTTTTAACAGCGGCCAGCTTGCATGGAATGGTGATGATACTAAATAGATGATACACATGATGTGACCAAATTTTATTATTGCAGTGCATCTCCGACAATGATATGAGTTGAACCACATTGCAATGGTGTAGTTGGATGCAACCAGCTCACTTTCATTGCAGAAGATACAACCTGTTGCATCGACGCTCAGTTCTATCGACGATTCATCATTCCCCCATCGAGAATAAAGAATATCTCATGTCGACGATGTCAAGAATAGTCTACGGTGGTATGGCACCACTATTTTGTCTCTCCCGTTCTATTCATAAAGTAAAGGCGGTATCATCCAACTTGAATCTAGCATTGTTGTGTACATCCCTCAGAGATGATGATGAACACTCTACTCCCTCCAAGAAGAAGAAGGTCAAGAAGAGTAATTGCAACAAAGCATCATCGTCCATCCTCAAGTTGATATTTCCACTACTCAACATGAAGAAGAAGAAACGTGCAAGTAAGGATATCGATAGCAGTAAACAGAAGTGCCATCGAGCAACTACTAGCGTCGGGAGCTCAAGTACTATGACAACATTCATGTCATCTGTCGGAGGAGAAGTTACTAATACAATCCAAGATGACGAGAGAGGAGTTACTGTTAAGAGGTTATCATATCAGGAATCGTTTACTCTTTCACCATATGAGGTACTATCCCCCAAGAAGGTTAAGATTGTATCGTCTTCTACTTCTTTTGCTAGTGAGCAGCAGCAGCAAGTAGACGTTGAAGATATGCTACTACCATCTAGTACATCTTCTACAAGTATGAGACGAACAGTGTCAGTAATTTCAAACCTGAAAGATATTGAGTTCCTTCAACAAACAGAGAAGAAGGTAGCAATGAATGAAGACGAATATGGATGGTTTGTTCAAGATGACAACTTTAGTCTATATCATCATTACTACGAATGAAGAGAATCGACTAGCTAGCTATGTATTGAAGATTAAGGGGGCGTAGAGCTATGTATGATAAGAATGTATTCATGTATGTTGAGCAGATTAGTAGATTGTACACCTTAAGTATAAATAACAGTCTGATTTAGGAATACACTCTTTTTTCAATACAGGATTATACTCATTCATTTCAACAGGATACACAGCTCATAACTATTGAGTAGCCAATGATACCACTTCATCTGCTTTATCAGATGCAGTACAGATGCTTTCATCTGAGACAGACTTTACATAAGAGACTAAGTTCGATCCAATCAACCCTCTACAGGCCTTGTTGTTACCTCCTGCTGCCAAAGGAAAGGGTGACCCATCCGACTCGATTTTAAAGGCATAATCATTGTCATATCTTGCCGAGACATTGTTACTCCATAACTTTACGGATTTGGCATTGTTCACTACGATTCCGGAGTACGGTTGTCTGCTCTTCTTTAAGGCTTGCTGCCATTCTTCAGTGATATCTGCGGGATGGTCAAGCACAGGCACAACTCCATTGTTATACACTTGATTGCGTTGAACTACTCCACGATCTGTTCTATGAAAGACTACTCCATTGATACCATTGCCATAGGCAACGTTGTCCGATAACTCCATTTGACCGTGGAGGTAAGTCTTGTTGTTACGAGTAACATATACTCCTTGACCATCAATGATGTAATCTGTTTCAGTATGACGAAGACAAGCAGAGGTTGAGTGATAAGGCGGAGGCAATAGAATAGACATAAAATGTGCACATCTATGTCAAAACTGACCTTGTGTCTTCTTTCCATACCTACATTGCCATGGGCAACCATCAACTTCCTCTACTTGACAAGCTCCATAGCTTGAGCAATTGAGGCCTCCTATAGGACTATAGTCCCAGGAATAGCTTGGATTATAGTATGGTATCTTATTGATATTACCATACACAGTGTTACCAGTTAGTTTCATTTTGATTCCATTTACACTATCAATGTTTACGCTCTCAGCAAGAACAACTGCACTCTCTGCCGAAGAACCCCACCATGTATTGTCATAAACTTCTGAGTCCGCAATAGTGACATAATCACCTTTGTTTACTCCTTCGTGAGGGGGGAGAAGAAAGTTTAGGAACAAATATCTCGAATAAAATTGCAAAATCATATTGCAACTTACTTATACCAGAGTTGGGACAATTATGTACCTTCATATCATGAATGTAGACATGATGGCCTGACCATATGGCAATTCCTCGACCAGTATAGTATGCACTCTGGAAGATTTATGAACATGAAGAGAGATGGTAGTAACTGTTAGTGTATACAATTTGCAAAGACGATCAAATAAAGATACATGAAGGTCAAATGAAGTAGTCAAATCATCAAAACCTCGTATTGAACACATGTATTCATATGACAAAACAATACTAACGCGGACTTTCCTGTATCAATCGATCGGCCATTGCCATATCATAAGTAATATCGGCATTGGGCCCTTCAATTTCTAATCCTGCGATCTCTATGTTGCTCATTGGACTAGAAGCACTTCCCCCAAATATACCTCCGGCACCATCAAACTGAAGTAGAGGCATATTGGAAGCATTGGGATCTGCAAGAATTTTTAAATTCGATACATTGTTCAAATTGACAATCTTGGCACTGTTGTTCTTAGACTTTCCGTAGTTGTTGTTTTGGTATGTCCCTTCCATAACATATATTGTTTGACACTCTGCCTTGTTATTCACTGCAAATTGGATAGATTTAAATGGCTTATTGGGTGACAGACCCCATCCATTGTCCTTGTTCCAATTATTTCCTGAAGGAGATACATAGTATGGTGTGTCGGCATAGTCGTCGTCTGTACAACCGCCAGTAAACTCAAATAGTTTGTCGCCACTACCCCGTAAGTTACCTTCAGCTGCAGTAACTGTCGATGATACCGCAAGGGCTAGAACAATTGAGTAGTAGTATATCAACATCATAACATATTATGTATCATCAATAAATTATTATGAGAGAATTAGATTTTTTGCAAAGCAAAAGTATCTTGACTTGCAACACACGTCTTACTGCTTTCCACCACTCTCCTCCTCCTCAAACAAACATCATGGACGACCAACTATCTACACCCCTGATGGACAGTGGCGAAGAGGGTAGTGACCTTCACGACGGACTTCGTCGTGAAACAAGCGCTGCTAGTACAACGAGTAGTATGAGCTCAGAAGAGTTGGAAAGTAAGAAGTATCTTGTATCTTTGATGTTATATGATATGTGATGTGTATCATGATTTTGTATGAGGATGTAGGAGTTGCAATTGCATCAACTAATATCTATTACACTGCTCACTCATCATAATTCTTCTTACTTATATATCCCAGTTGCCTACAAGAGAATTGTATCTACTGCAAAGAGTTCGGGGCATGACAATGCAATTGATGTAGCGTTTGATACATTAGATATAAGTAACACTGGCCATTTAAATCGATGTGATATACAACAATTCCTCCTAACTGCAGCTGCACATACCAAATTAGAAGATCAGGTGAATGAATCAGTTATAGAAGCAGCAGTCGATGCATTGATATGGGATCTCCAAGGTAGTGACGATAATGATGAAAAAGTATTCATTACTAAACAACAGTTCCATCAATTGTTTGATAGGCATCCAGATCTATTGACTGCATTTGAAGATGATATTGAATTATCCAAGCGTAGATCAGCGGTGCTGAGCATGATATCTTCAGAAAGGCAACAAGAATGGGACATAGAAGATATACAGGACGAAACACTTCAACTCGTTCTGGTATACACATCATTTGCTTCTGGTAATGCTAATTTGCCTTTGTATACATGGCACGGGAAACTTGCTCGAACCATATCAGAGTTTATATTGGATAATTGGACCACTGGCTTTATATGCTATACCACGGATATGGAGAGAGACTCCTCTTTCTTCTACAGATGTTTTAAAGATGGAGATAAAAATGGGAGATGTGGTACAGTTGAGGTTGAAGAAGCCAAAGTACTACAATGGATACATCAAGTCGGGAATGTATGGCTTTCTCAATGTGGGAAGCGTATCTAAAACGGAATGGCATCCATTCACATTCACAAGTGGAGAAGAAGACGATTACATTGAATTTCATTTCCGAAAAGTTGGAGATTGGACAGGAAAGGTGTATAATCTCTTGCAGAGTAAAGCAGATGATAGGCTGCCTACCGGTATCAAAGACCCCCCGAGAATCAAAGTCGAAGGACCAATCGGTGCTAGTTCTCAGGGGTTTTCTGACTACTCTACCTTGTTACTTGTCGGGGCAGGCATAGGAATCACACCAATGATTTCAGTACTCAAACAACTATTGGTAGATCCTGGCAAGGTGAAAAGGTGTTACTTTTATTGGACAGTTCGAGATAGAGATTCTTTTGTGTGGTTTACAGATCTCATGGATGAGATATTTGAAGCAGACAAGAAGAATCTTCTCCAGATACGACACTTTCTTACTTCAGTGAAGTATGATGCCAGAGATTTGGGTGCAGTTCTGTTACATCATGCCACACGAGCCCACAAACGAACCAATGTCGACTTACTTTTAGGTCAACAGATACATCATCAAGTCGAAGTAGGTCGACCCGATTGGAAAGAGGAACTTGAAAGTGTTAGAGAGGAAACTACGGATAGTGAATCCAATTGTGGTATCTTCTTGTGTGGCCCTAGCAAGATGGCTGATGCGGTATATGAAGCAAGTGTAGATGTATCAAAGATGAACCCTGGATTCCACATGTACTTCAGTAAAGAGACATTCTAATCTAAGATCGAACTGAAAAGTAAGCCCTCTGCCCCATCATCGGTATATTCACTGTCCCAATTAGTTAAATAACATATTGCAGATATATATCATCAATGGAAGCAAGTAGTTGAGAGACTTGCCTCTTTGCTTGAGCTCAAGATACCGTTCTATCGCCAATTCTTAGTATATCTTCTGCAGAGATTTTGTGTTCAGTGTATTAGTAAGAGGAGTTGTTCAAAGGTATTTGGAAAACGCCATTATACATATAATCCAGCCAAGATGGAACAGCAGCAGCAGTTACCCTTTGATCTACAGGCGTACATTTCGCGGTACAATTCCAACGCTGAAACATACTTGCAACGTCTACTTTTTCTAGCTCATCATTTCCACACCTCTACCACAAATGAAACAACTTCCAATAATGATATTACCAAACAGGCATTTGAATTGGCTATTGATCATATGAAGAAATGTGGTAATCATCGTCGTTATCTTGAAGAATATGGTGCAGTTGTTGACCCTCCGCCATCGGCAGGGTCACCCGTAATTGAAGGGGGAGTTGGTATGCTCAATGTTGACCAACAACATGCACCTTCTATTGAAGGTGGTGGTAGTAGTACCACACCCATCCGTACACACTCCAATTCTCGTAGTACTTCTCCAACCGGTCATCATACACCGAAACATATTATACAACAATATCAAGAATATGATGGTGGATTTGTTACACAATCTAAAGTTTCTTTGCAACAAATGTCGGAAACATTAGAGGCACGATTGTCTACGGCACAATCACGGTTAATGAAGGATAGTATTCGTACTGCATTAATTGCGCTTGCGGAATTTCATAGGGATAGGGGTGATTTACGTGAGGCTTGGAGACGTGTTGCTAGGAGTAGGTGAGTGATGTGTATATTATATGATATTTATGTTTGTTTAAGATTGGATTTTATCTTGTATTTTTTATATGTATACTTATCTAACATAACCTTCTTTAATGTTTTGATTTCATACTATAGGGAATACTGTGCCAATGGTAATCAGCATACCCAAGTTTGTTTGTTGCTGGTGGAACTTAGTGTGGATTTGAGTAAGTGAACATATCATATGTCTTTATTTTGTTTAATGTTCATCGGATTAATCTTTTCTAACCCTCTTATCAAATCACATACAACACTTTAATTCTATGTTAACAGAGGAATGGTCAAGTGTACGCGACACTGTTTCCCGTGCTGAACACACAGTCATGGGTGATATTGATGATTCATTATTCCATCAGAAATTGCGTGTCGGTCAAGCATTGTCCCACCTAGCCGAGGGAAGGTATTTGGAATCAGCCAAGATCTTTACATCAATTGATACTCAATTGACAAATCAGTTCAATTCCGTCATTAGTGCCGAGGATTTAGCAGTGTACGGTTCAATCCTTGGATTGGCAACGATGAATAGGGATATGCTACACGGATCGGTTATTGACGGTCCTTTCAAGGCAAGATTGGAGGTGAGTAATATAGACAGTGGGGTAGTCTCTCTTGTCTCCTCTTTGTTAACATACTGACCACTTTCCTCTTTTACCCCCACTTCATCAACGTATCAGCTTGTACCTGCCATGCGTGAGGTGTTACGTCATTACTCGAAAGCAGAGTATGGTCAATGCCTTGCATTACTTCAGAGTACCGTTCAACGAGACCTTCTCCTTGATATTCATCTTCATGCACACGTTCCCATTCTTTTTGATATGATTCGTGACCGATGTATCATTCAGTATTTCAAGCCATACTCCTCTGTTAGTTTAGAGAAGATGGGTACTGTATTTGGTTGCACTACCACTGAGATGGAAGATATCGTTGCCAACTTGATTAGCAACGGAGGAGTTGAGGGTATGTCGTTAGGTGAGGGGGCACGTATCAATGCATTGGAAAAGACATTGAGTGTGGAAGGACCTGCTAGTGTCGAACGAAAGGCCAGGAGGAAGGCTAGGGTCAAGGCGGCGAAGATGGGAGTCCTGTTCACTCGGAATGCAGAGGGTATGCTTCTACGTGCTGCATGCATGGAGAACGGGGTCGTTATTCAGGGCGACAAGCGTTCTGGATGGAGGAATAGGGGTGGCAGGGGCAGAGATAGGCGAGCTCCTGACCGCATGATGGGGGATGATCTTGATGTTGATTCAGAGGGAAGTTTCGATGATTACGAGGATTTACCAGAAGACATGGATATTGATATTGTCAATCCCAACGAAGATATTTGAATTGGGTGCTTGGGAGGTAGGACCATGGGCGACACAGCAACGTAGAGTATAGCGTCATAGCACAATACATTCAATTGAAATGAAATTAGACACTGATACTTGCATGAAGAAATCTATGTTGTTTGTGGTAACTAGAACCATGGTCCTTCTTAGATAACATCTTACTACTAGCTTATGAACATGTTGAATAGAAGATGGTTGGTCCATAGAACTGCAAACCTGCATCTTATTAGAGACTAGCAGACACAAATAACTCTACTCATACTCATGTATTCTCGACTCTCATATAACGGTATCCTTTTTACAACTACTCGGACTAAATACTAAATCTCCTCTTATCCTCTTATAATTATCAATCTCATTGGTGGTATCGATATATAAGTGTATAAGATGAGAATTGGATTAGGTATGGCCGCGTTGGGCCGTCCAGGCTATATTAATCTGCAACGGAATGATCACCTTTCCTCGCGGACTATTGAAGGTATGCAGTCTCAAGCCAATTTGGTTATTAGTGAATTGTTTAATCAATGCAAATCACTGACGTATGGAGACGGTGACGATAATATACAGTGGTTAGATTGTGCAAGATCGTATGGCCTTTCTGAGAAGTTTGTGGGTGAATACCTCCGATCTAATAATATCAAACCAAATGATGTGTATGTCAGTAGTAAATGGTGAGTGATAAATCTTTTTGACAAGCCGATAATACAATTTCTAATATATCTTCGTACAATCTTAGGGGCTACACATATGTTGCTGATTGGAAAGTAGAGCTTGCAGATGGTGCCCCTCATGAGGTTAAAGATCATTCGTTAGAGAACTTTCTCAAACAAGTGGAAGAGACAAAAGAGCATATAGGTGAATATCTCAACCTATATCAAGTACATTCAGCAACCTTTGAATCTGGCATCCTATCAAATACGGATGTACATGCTGCATTACATAAGTGTAGAGAAGAATGCGGATGGTCCATCGGCTTATCAGTATCGGGTCCAAATCAAGATGAATTGATTAGAGAAGCAATGCAAATAAAGGTCAAGTCCGGAGAAGAACAGCACCGTCTATTTGATTCAGTACAATGTACATATAATATACTGGAACAGCGTCCATCCACAGCACTACAAGAAGCTCATGCAGAAGGATTAGACATCATTATCAAAGAGGGCCTAGCCAACGGGAGAGCACTGAAACATCCAACACTTCTTGAATTGGCAGCAAAACTTGGATGTAAACCAGATCAATTGGCATTAGCTGCAATATTAGCTCAACCATTTAAACCTCGAGTACTATCCGGTGCTGTGAATGTAGAGCAACTGCGGTCTAATTTGGGTGCCATGTATCCAATTGGTGACGATACTAAAGGAATAGTAGAGATGTTGACCTCTACAAATGAAGGAAAGGAGATATTGCAACAATTAATGGAGAGCTGTCGAATGGAGAGTGAAGAATATTGGAAAAATCGCTCAGATTTGAAGTGGAACTAACAGTAATTGACTCACAATTACACAGTGTTGACTTATACTTCATATGCTTTCAACCTTTCTGGATACTTGTTAATCTGCTCTTCCAACTTGGTCATCATTTTATCTCTGCTGTTATTCTTTACTGGCATATCAACACCGAAACAGCATAAAAGTATAGACCTTATATGCTCTTTTGTGAAAACTCTCTTCCGCTCTTCACTATTCCGAAGCATCCACAAGGCTTCTGGCAAAAGTTGTTCCATTTCATGATATTCAGCACTACTTTGCTGTTTAATTTCCCTCTGCTGCAGTAACTTCTTGACTTCTATTAGTTCTTTTGTGATATCTGCAATTTCCTCCGGAGTCAAATCATCATCGAGACTGTCATTACTGTTGCTTTGTTGATATTGCTGTTGTCGTCGTTCTCTCTCCTGCTTTCTCATTAGATTATCAAGCATACCTAATAGCTCTTTCGGTCTGAAGGGTTTAGGTAGATAGCCCGAAGCTCCTGCTTTGTATCCAACTATCCTATCCGATACCATTGCTTTAGCAGTCAACAACACAACAGGAATCTGCAATAATGAGTTTGGATACTGCTTTGTATCAGTAGACAGTTTATCTTGGCCAAGGAAGTGTTGTATACAACTTCGTATTGCATCGATGTATTCTTTAGCTTGATCCGTAGGTGTTTTGATTGTTTGTTGTATGTCACTCTTTCCTATTTCTTCTAGTAGATCAAAGTCATCCTTGTCATCGTACTTAGTAGAACGTCTTCCTCTTTTCTTCTTCTTCTTTGTAGTAGTATCGATATCTTTTTCATCCTTCTTATCTCCATCATTTGACTGGCGTAACAACTCTAGCAGCTGTACACCGTCGATACCACCAGGCATTCTGATATCTGATATGATGCAATTGGGTAAACGCCAATTCTGATTATCTTGTATCCACGGAGGAGTCTCTATATTTTCTTCTCCGTCCGATCTAAGTGAATAGGAGCATGACCAAAGCATTACATCTAGAAATGATAAAGGACCATCACATGCAGTAACAACTGAATATCCATTGGCATGGAGGTAGTCTCCAATTGCAAGTCTGATACTAGACTCGTCGTCAATCAATACTACCCAATAGTTTGATCTCCACTCCTCTATGTTCATATCATCATATGAATATGTAGTAGTATCAAATTGTTGAGTTGCTGGTTTCAATATATCAGAAGAAGATACATCTGTATCGTCTAAACTGTCTAAATCGACATAAACTCCTTTACTACTACTACTTTTATCAATGTAATCATTGCCTGTATTAGCCATCATCAAATTTGCATTGCGATGTTGTTCATCAAATTGATTATGATATCGCTGGACAAAGCGATTGCAACTGAATGATATAAATGCACATCTGTAACAACTATAGTAGGAGGTTGATTTCATCGTATTGAAGGGTCGATGGCGCCGTAGTGCTCTTCATAAAGCGGCATAGGTGACAGAATAATCACAACATTGACGGTTAATAATTTATTCGGGGGGAGGGGTGTCGAGTCATTGATTTCGATTATTGATTGCCTCTCCTATTGTCTCCATGATTAGCAGGCCTCCAAACATATGCAATGATACCAGAGCAACATCAAAAGAAGTACTTTTATTATCCAATTCGACCACCGCTGCTGCTGCAAATAATGTAGTGGATACCAACAGCATATCTGTTGTATCTTCACATCATGGTGACACATCAGCACCACCACAACCTACTCGTCAATCTAGTATCGTTCATGATGACAACCAATCAGTTGCTGCAACTTTTGGAGGCAGTTCAAGATATAGGAGACCTCATCTGAGCCCATGTTCATTGAATTGTTCTACTTGGTCGAGAAGAAGGAAACGGACAGCTTTATGTGGATGTTTTTCATCGGCCATTGTATGCACTGTTAGACTGATACTCAATCCTGGACCTTCAGCATACCTAATACATTCAATCATTGTATTATTTGATATGTTATTGATACATATCTTTGCAAATACTCCTTGGCTAAGTTTCGGTGGCGAGATAACTGCTATATCACTTGCTACCATATTCCATTTGACAAATCAAAAGATATTTGAATTGTTGGAAACAACAATCATTGCAGCCTTGGTTAGTATACATATGATCCAATCAAGAGATGAACATTGGGATAGAGAGGATCATTTAGAGAAGGATGTGATTGGTTTACAGTTATATATAGAACATCATGCAATAAACAATACAATAATGAAGCAGAAGATATTGAAATTGGTAATAGTAGTAGAAGAAGAAGCTCTATTTTAAATGATAGAGGTGATAGTATTGCTCGAAGACGGAGTAGTATATCAAAATTAGATGCTAATGATAACCAAGGTAGTATTAGTACTAAACGAAGAAGTTCATTGCTGAATCATGCTGGCTCCTTTGTAGAAAATGATAACAATGAAGAGAATGTGGATAATAATATCCCTTGTGATACGTCAACATTTGCATCAAGTAGAAGAAGTCGAATGGAACCTATAGAAGGTGAAAGAAGTAAAGCTTCTTCCTGTTGGCATCACTTCTTTGAGCACTTCCTCGACGGCTCAGCAGGAGTACTGTATACTTCATTCGTTGGATTAATCATTGATGAAATAGTCAACCTCTATTGGTTAGAAGGAGATAAGAAGTAGATCTGTCTTGAGACCAAGAATTGCTATCTTATGAAGGAGTGTATGAGTATTACCCTCTTCCTAAGCCGATATTCAGTGATGAGTTCGATACTTCAGAGTCCAGATTATTAGTCTCAAAGCCTTTACTTCTTACGTTCCTCGGCACGGCACTTGGATGAGCAGTACTTTGCCTTATGTGATTCACAAATAAAGGCATCACACATGCAGCACGGTTCCCAATAACGTCTAATGCCGGTCTCATCGTTAGAACGAGCACCACAAACGCCACATGTTTTCATCTTCATCTTGAGATGCATCCCCCAGTCCCAGAAGCATCAGGAACCAGGGCCGCCTATCAGAAGAAGTATTGTATTATAGTAATATGTATAAGACACGATAGATATATTATTAGCAACACTGCTGCGCATTCCTTGCTGTTAAAGAGCTTCTAAAGTAAAGTCGGATAGCGGGACTTATGAGTCCCTTGTAGTGAAAAGTAAGTAGTTATCGAAAGTGAAAGTTACTCATCCCATGCTCTTTCTACTTCTTGTGTAGTTTAACGTAGTAGAGAATAGACTGTGGCCTTTGTCTTGTGGTGATCATATATTAATAAGTTATTATCTTTGTACTATATAGTATTTATGTATAATAATTGAATCGTCGCCCTGGCCTAATCGGAGGTAAATATAATTCACAACCAGAATAAAGTAACTCGGTGCAACCAAAAAATATTGAAATGAGTGAAGGAGATGAAACAATAAAGTCCAATGGCGATGGTATTGGCAGCTCGTCTGATACTGACGGTGCTTCTAAAAATAATAATGGTGTTGATAGTGGTAAGGGTAATTCTGCAACTGCAGTTGGTAGTAGCAACAAAAACATTTTAGAAATTGATATAGCAGAGAAACAAGATGGTTCACCCTCAGCCAAAGTTGATGACGGTACAAGTACCTCACAAGGCAAAGATGATGGCGTTGCACCAGATAATATAAACAGTAATCCCAAAGTTTCATCATCCGATGATCATGCATACGATTTACCCACGGATGATGAAGGAGGAGAAAATAATACAGCAGAAACAACTTCCAATCCCAAAATATCAATGTCTCCGTCAAATAAGGAGAAGGAGAAAGACGATGATACATCAGAGATTGATTTATTGAATGCATCATCAACTGATAAAGAAGAAGATGATGACTCGGACATTGAGCTATTAGATGCTGAGGCAATTCGTGCTGAACAGCAGAAACAGCAACAAGAAGCTGCGGCAAGCAAACCCGCTGCTGCTGCTGCTTCCAAATCAAACAATGATGATGATTCAGATGAGGAATTAGAAATTATGGGAACAACGAATGAACAAAAGTTTCCACATAATCGAAAAGAATGTTTAGATTATCGATATAATGCCAATTCCACTTCAACAACAACGGGTGATAATCCAAATGCAAAGTTTTGTAGTTTGTGTTATTGTTATGTTTGTGATAAGAAAGCATCGGAATGTGAGAATTGGTATTTGGGTGAGAAGGGTATATGTACAGAAATTACAGCAGATAATGATGATGGCGGTGGGAAAGTAAAAAAGAGTAATGCAAAAGAAAATGCAACAGCACCACATAATAATCATTGTAATGCTCAGGACAAGGGGGATCAAAAGTATCTATGGCAAAATATGAGGAATGCAGTAAAAAATGGTAGAGACCCGTCCAAGGTTACTAATTCCTACATGCCGGAACCTGCCACGTTGCCTGACCCGTTACAACAATACATGGCAAATTATTCAACAAGTCATACAAGTGCTGGACATAGGAATCATGCCACAAGTAGGGGACGACACAGTCATGGGGGCGGTGCTGCTACGGCAACGTCAACAACGGGTGGTGGGACATATGGCAGCACAACGTATGCAGCGGCAAGGAGTAGGAGTGCACCACCTCCGCCGCGCCGTCGAAGGAGAGAGGGGAGTAGTGGTACGAAACGTCCAGCTCAGGCTGATCATCGGGCTAGAATTCGTACACAGCAAATGCTGGAGGATTTGTATGGATGAAAAGAGGGTTGCATGTGACTATATTGAGGATAGGTGAGACTCTTAGAAGAGGAAGGGAGGAGATTCAGTGTCTAGGAGAAAGAGATGTTCAATTTGAATGAATACAGATCTTCTGCATGTTTGAGGGGTTGCTTTAGATGTAAATTAGGAAAGATTCATGTCTATCGTATATATTGCAGCATAACACACTTAATTATCTAGGTCACTCATCCGTCTCGAGACTACATCACTTACTAATGATCGATAGCGTATCTGATTGTCTACAGTACTATCGTACGATTATCTTATACGAACATAAAAACCTAAATAAAAACCTCTCTCCTATCCTCGATACGGCAAGGGGTACTGAGAGCGTAATATACCCCATTAAATCACGGTAAGATCAAAAGTTAGCGGTGGTATTGGTTTCTTTTCCGACGGCATCGATTTGTTTGCTCAGTGGAGAACTTATACCCTATTTTGTGTTTGATGTTCTTTCTTTGCTTTGAAGTACGGATGTAGTTGCATACTGAAGCTTTAATACCTGTCTTCTTTGCAATAATACTCTATACTGTATATTTAATTGATATACTGACTAACAATGTTCTTTTTTACCTTCCATACACCACACCGCAACAGATAGATACACATAATATTCGGCACACAACACATACACAAAAAATTACACAACCACCAACAAATAATATACCATGCCATTTCACGGACAAGACGCATGGAGACGTCATCCACTATTTACAAATTTATGGAAGAATCCACTGCCTGGTTTCAAGCCAGCCGTGATTGTATTCTCAGCATATATGGTAGCTGACTATTCCTATCGGTGGTTGAATTATCAATTGAATGCACCTGCACAGATTAAAAAGGGTGGTCATTAGATATATTAAATTTGATGGATTATTAGAAAATTGATTGAAAATGGGGTGTGTATTATTATTAGCTGATGCTATATGGGGGGAATGTTTTTGTATATTAAGGGATGGGGTATGGAGCGATAGAGAGGGGTTGAAGAATCAAGTAATTGATGTTATTGGGCGATTGAATAAATAATGTTTATCACTCAATATTACGAACAAACAACAATTCTATGTAGGGAGCTGGGATCAGATATTCAGGGTGCCTTCAAGAGGAAAGTAACATCTACTTTGCTTTGCAGTGGACAATTATATGAATAGAGTGGTATATTTAATATCTGATTTTATCACTGAGGGTGATTAAACTTAGACCTAGATACTTGGGATTCTAGATATTACCTCTTTGCTTCGCTATTGCTTGGTTCTAGAAGTTACTGTTGGTATTATTTTAATTGATAAGTATCCGTGTGGAGTTATCTATAGAAAACCCATATCTCTACCTTTTCTACTAAACAACAGGTATTATATGTGCTTGCTTGTTGTTATAGAACCATCTTATAATCTGGCATTATCACTGCTCATTTGCAATATACCCCAATTAAATTGATTCAGCAGAATCGTCCATCATCCATCCTACTATTTGTAATATCATTTGAGACACATCTTCTTGAAATTGCATTTAGTTGTTGTAGTAGTAAACCTTTCGATTGACCGGACTTTCGATATTAAATCAATGATCACGACCATAAATATAGCCAAATAGAACTATATACCATAATTATAACCTAACGCCACGCAAATAACTTAATTTAAAAAGTAAAGCCAGCACTCTTTAACTTTTCCTTAGCAACTAATATATCATTACTTAATTCAACACCGGCAGCACTGCAATCACCAAACGTTGCTACTTTATACAGCACTGATGTTAATGCATATATACCTAATAGTATTATAGCATGTATTGGCATGTACTTTATTAGAATATCAATAGTATTTGGTGAAATTATTTGTTGTGTGGTTGATATTGATGAGATTGTTTGTTTAATGTTGTCAGAGTTATTGAGTGACCATATCCAAAACTGAATGAATGCGGACCCTATTAATAAGAAGATCTGATAGCGTAATAACTGTACCATTATCTTATTGTATAGTCTCTTACCACTACTCCTCACAAAACCTTCATCATCAACTCATCGAGTGGTCTTTCTCTAAATTTGGTATCTTTTCTTGCACACCCATCTCATGCTTATGATGTAAACGGAGAGAGGGCATCTCTAATCTACTCTGCAACAATCTTAACCTGCACCACTGCCTATTACATCTACTACTCTTCTTATAGATATTCGGCTCTCATAGGTATGAGCTCGAGCTAAACAAACACATCATTTGAGCAAGTCTATCTCCTATATAAATACAAAAAAATGATACCGCTGATTGCATTGCTCATATTATGTATGAGTAGCAGCAGCAGTGCCGCTATCAATGCTAATAATGCTCGTTATAAACAACTGCGTCAACCAAACAAGGGTACTGATAGACTTACATCATCATCAGCTATAACACGCTCTTTGCAATTGCTAAACTTAAAGCAACCAAACAGAAATAAGAATAAAACACCCCGACCAGATAAGACGAAGCGTCCGACAGAAACAAAGCATCCTTCTCCTACTTCATCTCCTTCTATTGATAGTCTATCTCCATCAGTTGATAGTTTAGACGAGTTATCTCTTGATGGTGATACAAACATTACTACTGCCGATAAAGATGAAATCTTTTCAGCAAGCTCGATTGATAATGATACTCATAATCCAAATGACACCATTATAGACGATGGTGAATCACTTACAGATGTGTATGTAGTACAAGACTCATCATTAGAAGAAGATTTTATCCATGGACCATTATCTGGTGGTAATGATAAGCCGATCATCTCCTCGTCTGAGGATATGTCAAAGGATACCGTAGAGGATGTCTTCTCGAGTTCTACAAAGACTATCAATGTTGGTCCATTTGATATGAAGTTTACAATGTACAATAAGAACGTTGCCCAGCCAAACAAGAAGCAGCTACTTCGTCTTCTTCAGTCGACAAACACCGATGAGAAAGATTTTAAAGATACATTGGAACAGATTGCAAGCGATTTATACTCTATTGCTGCAAGAGATCATTTGGCAGCCATTTATGAAGCAACGTTCTCAGATATACCCTCATTCAATGTGAGGTTTGAAGATGAAGAAACAACACCTATGTCTCAAGGGACTTTTTACAACTCAAAGTTTGATGTCGACTTCTATTATGATGAGTCAAATGCAAATGGAGATATACCAAGTGAAGATGAGTTGAAACAAATGATCCTACTTGCATTTACAGATGAGAAAAACAAGGAACAATTTTATCAAAGGTTTCATGACTTGTATGCAAATGATTCGAATGTACAACAGATTGAAAGTGTTGGTGAGATTGGAGGTACAGGCGCTGGAGCTTTACTTAAAAAGTTGTACAATGTGGATGTTGAAGAGGTCGGTCTCGAAGAAGACGAAGCTAATACTGTATCTGAAGCAACAAGTGAAGCTAACCCAAGCTCATCTGACTCTTCCGACTCGGGTATAAGCACAGGATTGTTCATTGCTTTGACGGTTTTAAGCTGTGCTATTATAATAGTAACAATAGTCGGCTTTACAGTTTATTGGAAAAAGTATCATAGATCATCAAATGAGAATCGTTCAGGGTCAGATGAGCCCAAATATTGGAAACCTCTCAATAATGAGATAGCAGCTGATGATCTAGCGTTGGTTGAGAGTAATGATTTAGAACAACAACAAGAGTATGATATGAATATTATGTCACAGATGCAAGTAGAGGGTGCTCCTGCCATAGGCAGTTCAGAGTATGATGCAGCTAATCAAGAGACGACTCAGAAGGTATCGTCTCCCTATAATAGTTCCATTCAAGATCACAACCATAATCAGCAAGAACAACTCGGCTCGAATCAAGATATTTCAGAACTTCATGAAGGAAGTGTCGTTAGTGGTTGGAGCATGTCGGAAGTAGCTGATCATGATGACACAACCAATGTTGATGAGTACAATACAGATGATGATGGGATATCACTTTCAAATACATCTTTGGTTGGGGCAGGTGAGCTGTTCAGAACGGTAATGAGGTATGATACTGACGATGAAGGACAGAAGGTAGTGCCTGACATGGGAACTGATAAGCTTAACACAACTACAGAGACAGAGATTGTCGAAGACTACGATGAAGATTTCCTCGGGTATGTTGTTGATAATGATGATGACAGTGAGAGCAGAGGCGCGTTTATCAAAGAGATCCTATCTCGATCTGATGAGGAGGAAGACGGTGGAGAAGAGAACGACTTCCTTTAGCTTTTATTTAGAGTGGTTTGATGTGCAGAGTGTTTAGTAAGATATAATAGGTATGATTTATATACATTTAAGAGGTTAATATCCTTCTACTTCCTTATGGATACGTCTCAATTTATTCATCATCGTCCTCAAATCTTTCCAAAGTCGATTTCGCGCCTGGGATCTGAGTTCTGAGAGTGTATCTTTTTGGTATCTTATCTGGCCTCTATCTTGCTCTCAATGTGACAATCAGCTAACAATATTCGATGGCATGGCGGTATTGCATCAAGGTAATCAATAGGCGGAGAAGTAAAACAATTATATAAAGATGTCGTATACAACTGGAGACGATACGGTATCAAAATCTGAGGGAATCTCTCAACTATGCGGTGTTATGGACACGTTAGATTTAGATGCACCGTCTCAAACTAATGGAGAGGAAGAGTCATGTAGTGGTACCAATACAATGGATTATTCAAAAATTGATACCAGTATTAAGTATGTATTGGAGGAGGATGATGATAATGACGATATTGCAATAGAAGAATCAAGTGATGATGAGGAGGAAGAGAAACAGTTACCACCCAGCTTACTTTCTCGTTATTGCAAATGGTTATGTCCAGCTTGTTGCATGAGAATTCCACATACATGGCCACGAACTATTGGTATCATATTTGGGATTTGTTTTCCATTGTTTGGTTTAATTGGCATCGCTCTATTTTTCGGGTATTTCTTAGCCTTCCTCGAGGCCCCAGATGAAAAGGTTACCAACAACGATATCATTTCTACCCAAGAAATCCTTGCTCTACAAAAGCAGCTTGTAGATGAGATAACAAAGAAATTACCCAGTGTATGTTCATCTATGTTTATATTGGAACAATCAGGTGAATTATCATATGATAACTGCATTGCAAGAAACTTTAGTGCATTAAATTGTAGCGAGCCTGTTGATGTACGAAGAAATAAATGGATCGAAACACATATTCAAAGTGTGTTTGTCAAAGGTTCATCTGACAAATGTTCCAATATTAATATGACAAACGTGACAGAAGATAGAGCGATGAATATCAATATTACAGAGGAGTTGATAAAATTGAATGTAAGTAACATAAGCACAAATGGAGATGATCTAACTCAGTACATGGCACAGTGCGGTAGTGAAGCTTTGGATATAGCAAGTCAGTACAATTTTCAGAATGTAATAAAGCCGGGCCTCGCGGAATCTGATTTAACCTTTAATTGGTTACAATGTACAGCACCAAAAAGTAAGAAGAATGCAGGCACTGTCATAAAAGATGGCTTTAATGTGCTATTCAATGCATCTCAATTCCGTCCAAGTATTCAAGAGAATATTGTACGAACTGCTTGGGAACAAGATCAACAGCAGTTATATTGTCAATATGTCGAAGAGGACCTGAAAAGAAATCAAACTCTGCTCGATTCAAGGCTAAATGCCTTGTCCAATTCGTACATTGATGCTGACGGGTTTGATGATCGATGTTATGTCAACACTTGGGCTGGTGCATGGTTTTGGTTCACAGTGATGACCACAATGGGATATGGCAACACTGCTCCTACATCTGATGGTGGTAGAGCAATGATTTTCACCTTGGGTTTCTTCAGTATCGTTTTGTTTGCTGGAGTCCTTGCAAAAGCGGGTAGTATTGTTGCCGCCATTGTAGATGATTTCGTGGACAGATCTCCCTTTGAATGCTTAAATAGGCCTTGGATATTTACTATCTTCTGGGGTATCTTATACTATGCATGGATGATTTTCATAGCAAGTTATTATCAGTATTGGAATGAAGAGAGATTGGAAGATGATTCGATCGATTATGCTGATGCATATTGGTTTGCATATATAAGCACGACGACGGTTGGGCTGGGAGATTACTATCTCAATCATGCAGTGTTGATTGGGTTCGATTTGTTGGTTTGGCCTTTGATGTTTTTGTTTGGATTTGTACTACTCTCGTCATTCCTGAACAAGGTTGCTGAATGGATATATAGCTTCTTACCAAAGAACAGGGCCACATTCGAGGAAAAGCTTGCAAGTGAGAATGCACCACTGGTGCCCCGTTGTATCAAGAAGAGGATCCCTGAGCGATATCGGAAGAAAAAGAAGAAGAAAGTTGAAACAGAAATGCAAAATGAAGAAGATGATAGTGTAAGAGCTACAGCTCAAGATCCGGATCAATAGAGAATGTATTTGTTATAAAGTAAGGTATTGTTTGAACTGCTTATGCTACCTTCTCTTTGTCTTCGTTCTCTTCCTCTTTGAATGCCCATAGGTCTGATACTTGGCCATTAATATTTGCAACTAGGAGGGTACTTCCGACAAGGGCCGGATCTAGATAAAGCAAGGCCGGCTGTCCATTGTGATAGATTTCATTGGCTGTAAAGCATGCCGCTAGCCCTA
>Ga0214478_100061_pt1 | contig 49666 bp, 42 predicted proteins | sample M1_20Mar14CPVII9_2_FD_178001 | JGI IMG/M metagenome (GOLD analysis project Ga0214478, IMG submission 178001) | Marine eukaryotic communities from Monterey Bay, California, United States - M1_20Mar14CPVII9sort6BwellD7 | ecosystem: Environmental > Aquatic > Marine > Unclassified | place: USA... | reverse complement strand
TGGCAGTTATTGAGTAAGCGTCGAATAAGATAGGGGGATGTGCATCATGGTGAAAAAAGTCTTTGTGAAAAAAGTGATGGAGATGAGAGCAGAAGTTGCTTTTGAGATTAGAAAGGTTAGCACCTAATAATATTAGTAACATTACCTTGGCAAGCACAGATAGGATACCGCCCAGAAAGTGCACGTAAAAAGCCAGTGATGAAACGATCTCTAGAGATAATTGTCCTATTATTGCTCAGCTGACTACTAAACTATCAAGCCGTGCTCATAAAATATATACAATACACAGCAAACATGACATTAACAGTATGCGTCGGAGCCTCCGGTAGTGGTATGTCTTTTTCCAGAGATTTGTGCATATCTTATGTTTTCTTTTGCAATGCATTTCTGATTTGTTCCTTCTCCATCATCATATATCGTAGGTAAAACCACCTTTCTTAATGATGTGCACAAGAGTCATAAGTGTACATATATTCGACAATATCATAACCTGCGGCCGTACATTGCAGTCAGTGCTATTCCTAACTTTGATCCCAGTCAGGTAAGTTTATCATCATTTTGAGCACATCTTGTGAACACAACATAATTGCAATACCTATGCAATTCTCAATATCGAATATTGCAATCCATCATCATTCTCAATATCATATTGCAAATCTATTCTCGCCAGCTTCCATACTGGGATATCTACATTAAAGAAAAGAAGGACAAGAATATCATTGTTGGAGGTACTATTGCTGGCCAGTTCATGGCAGGATTAAGTGGCGGCCAGCGCAAATTACTTCTCTTTGAATTGATATTCCAACGTACTGCATCACAAGATAATCTATTAATCGTCTTAGATGAGCCGTTTGCCGGCGTCACCGATGACTTTGTACCCTTCATTGTCGAACGACTAAATGAAATGAGGAAGAAGCATAACATCTTATTAGTAACAAATGATCATGTTGAGACTCTCAAAAAAATGGCTGACAATACAGTAACAGTATCTGCTATTGACAGGAGTTGTGTTAAAATTAACGGAAAGGAAGGTGTAGATCGTGAGCTAGCATTAATTGCAATGAGTATCGGTGATGATTACAAACATAGTACAAACAATAGTGATCTCAAGTTCTTCTGTTCTGTTGAGTTTAGCAAGCAAGGAGGTATTCTAAATGTTGCTGCGTTCGCAGTATTCGCATTTAGTCTCTTCCTATTGATGTTCTGGAATAGTAAGCCCGGAAGTGAAGCATTAGTGTTGATTGCGGCTGGAATGGTTTCCTTCTTTACTGCCAATCCATACTTCTTGCAGTGAGTTTTAAACCTGTTGCAATTGATCGTATACTTTTTTATGACCGCTCATATCTTACTCAACATTCTCATGCAACAATTACAGATTGGTCGATTGGCGTGTTTACATGATCGAAGAGGCTGAAGCCCTTTTGCACTCAAGTAAAGCTATGAACAAGTATCTCAAGACAACTCTGACTCTCTTCCTTTTATTCGTGATTAGTTGTGTACAGTTTGGATGCATGGATGCTGGAAAGTCTGCGTTCGTATATCTTTATCGTTTGATCGCATGTGTTCAAATATGAAGTCTAGGCAATTCGCCACTTCGCTTGGCCTTCCATTGCCTTTATTTGATTGCCTTTATAACCAATATGTACTAACCTATGTTCCAATCACTTCTCTCTCATCTTCATAAACTGCAAAACGCGCATCTTCCAGTTTTAGGTACTCTTACCACCTGGGGATTCTTCTTTGGTGTCCTCTTTGATAACTTATCACTATTGGTATCAATGGTTACACTTGGTTTGTATACAAACTTACCAGATCAAGCGGTTCAGATCTTAGGTGCTATGCCATTCTTGGTGAGTAGAAGCATGAGACTGTCTTGTAATTCGATTTTTCATACTTTTACCTCACCACCTTTCTCTATTCATAGTTGATGATCTTCTTCAGTACAACATTTTCTCCTGGTGCTGGCGTCCCCGGCGTTAAGGCACTTAGATGTAAGTTCGTTTTGCTGGTACATGTGTTTCTTTATATTGTCTAATAATCTTCCATTGCTTCCATCTAGACTTGTTCTCTCGCTTCTACTTGTGGTGCATGCTTCCTGATCCAATTGGCAGTCAAATGGAGGGATGTCCTGAGTCCAACACTGTCTTATATCTGATCTTGACATCATTATTAGTACCATTTCTCTTTGTTTTGTACAAAGTTGCTGCCGTCTGTTACAAGAAGGGGCACAAGACAAAGCAAGAGACTGCACGAAGAGAAAGTATGACATCGATGGCATTCGCCGAACTACAGCTCGAGCTCTTCGGAGAGAAAGCTTTGAAGAACTTGAAGCACATTGGAAGCTCTCATGACTTACAGAAGCTTGCATCCTTGCGCAGTTTAGACTCGACAAGTAAGAATAGTATAAGTAAGGTAGAGACCAGTGGTGATAGTACGTCGGAAGATGGTAGTAAGGATCAGTTTAATGACTTTATGTCTTTTGCTATCGCATCAACATCTTCTTCCTATTCAATTAGTAGTCTAGATATGCATCAACACCAAGACGCATTACTACATTACCAATCCTCAGCACTACAGTATATATTATTCTGAGTCAATACCAAACAAGGCTTCCTTCTCGTCACACAATGCTTGCATTGCATTCAAAGCAGTGGTGTAGTTGTCGGCTGTAATCGTAGGGTTGTTCTCCTTCCAAGCGTCACATGCAAGTTTGGCTTCGTTAGCCGCTTTGATAGTCGTCATGTTTGAGCGCACTTTGACGCTGTTTTTATCTTTGTAGAAGTATACTGCCACCTTATACTTTGTTACACCGTTTTTCGACGATTTTACCCCAACCCCTTTGATCATCACCTCTCCCTCTTCAGCCTCGGCCACAGCCTTACGCTTCCTACTAGCATCAGTTTTTTGTGCATGTGTGTCATCATAAAGAGTTTGAAGCACAGTCGCATATGATGCCTCGAGACGAGACTTGACGTTTGAAAGTGCTGCATCGTCCTTGGCACTATCGGAATCTTTGGCATCACGCATCTTGTCCTTGATCAACGCAGCAGCCTCCCTAAGTACCTCCATCTTTCTTGCCTCCTCGATGCAGTGACTCATACAAGAAAGTACCTCCCTCGTGAAGTTGGTGTTGTTTACAGAGCCACCGTCATATTTCAACTTCTGACGAGCAGACTTTGACAATACCAAAGGATTCTCAAATTCCAAGCCATGGAAACATGGATCAAATGCATTGCATTCATCTCCAAGTAAGAAGTTCTTGAACGCAATACATGCATACTGACGACCAATGTGGACATTGCAGATCATGTAAACATACACGGCATGAGCTACCAACAGATTGCCAAAGATAGAGTAGTTGTTGAGGTTCCTATCGATTTCAGAAGATGCGTCAGGTTCACGAAGCTTGAGGCAGATGAGGAAGATGGCATACATCTCCTTGCATCTCTTCTTCATTGATTCGACGATACTTGGAGTAACTTTCATTGAGTAAGTCGAATCTGCCATGTAGCATGGTGGTCCATGCAAGAAAATGAAGACTGGCCACCATCCTTCCTCCTCTTGGTACATGTAAACTTCAATATGTAACAAAGTGAAACTGAAGAAAAGGTAGAAGTCGTGCTGTTCGAGAAACTGCTCCACTGTTGGTAAATCTGGACCGTCGAATGCCGCCTTACACCGGTTAAGTGCAGCAAACCCTCCAACTTTACCTTTGAGATATTCAAGCCACGAACTGATTCGATCCCTAGCTCTTGATCTAGCAGCAGAAGAGTACTTTGATGCATTATAAATATCTCCTGTACCTCGTTTCACTGGGTGTTCATCTCCAAAGGCGTCCCCCCAGTTAAAGAAGCCGAAGATCAAGTCCATAATCACATCAGTCAACACAAGATGTCCTGGAATGGTATCAGCCGCCCATGATGCAAGTGCAATCATTTGAATACTTGTGGCCATGATGTATGCAAAGTAAGACATACCAAAGTCCTCGTTCAAAGGGTCGGCAGATGTGTCAAGTTCCTTCACCTTCTTGAAGAACGATTCGCCCTCGCCGGCACACTCATTGTGTGATACTCGTACCCAACTCATGTCACCTTGTAGCCACTCATGAGCTTGGCAAGCTTTACTCAACTCAACACCAATCGACACTAGCAGTTCCTGCACGCCTGATTCGACAATCAAAAGGCACAGACGCTTGAGGTATGACTTGATACGAATGGCTCCACCGAGAACCTGGCATTCCTCATCATCATGGCTCATCATGTACATGAAGATACAGACAACAAAAGGAAGATAAATCTTCTGGTTGTCTTCTTGATATCTCATCTCTTCCATGTCAATAGCATCCTGAATTGTCATATCAAGAAGATTACTTGGAGAGATCGAACAGAACCATTGGCATAGATTGATAGCAAATCCGGACAACAACTCGGTGTTCTTCAGACTTTGAAGATCAAGATTGAACACTGTCAGAATGAAATCCAAAGGTTCGTAGAAGGATGACCTAATTATGCCATTGCCAGCACATCCAATCTTCTTCTTGACATGATGATAGTAAACCTTCATGTAGCCTTTGCCATGGTCACCCAACTGGGGTAAAAGATTACTCATGAAAGCACCCGCAATGAAGAAGAACGTGGGGAGGAATAGTTCAAATCTTTTCCACATGTGGTAAGCTTGTGCACGGCAACTATTCAGTACCCCTTGGACAGGATCTCTTGGGTGACGTGGTGTCGACTCTTCAGGTGCCTCGGGATCCTCGAAGTTATCTTCTCCAACATCATAGATCACCTCTGGCTCGTCTTCCTCGTCTCCATTCGAATCGCCACCTCCTGATAGTAATGCTACGGCACCTAATGCAGCTGCACCTTGAGCAACAGAAGGAGATGCACCCGATGCCAACGAGGCAAGCGTAGCTCCAACAGCATCTCCACCAGAGGATATCGCAGCACCAACAGCGGAAGCAGCATCAGCAGCAGCAGAAGCAGCCTCTACAACATCACTCATTCCATACACACGTACTATCTTCATGAGAAAGATAGTACCGACTACAGTCCTTGTTGTGAACCATGACGAACTCTTGATCCTCCCATGGATAGCCGTCAAGCCTTGTGGACGGGTGGAAGTATGAATGGAAGGAGAGCGCAGATACCCCAAATACCTGCAACAACCGCCAAAATCAACGCAATCAATTTCCACCACAGGTCGATGACAACAACAACAATCAATGCAGAAGTGATGTAGATACATGCCTTCGAACAGAGTACAGGTTCTACCAATGCAAAGTAATCCAACACCCCAAAGATGACCGCCGATGCAGCTACCCAAAGCAGAGGTAGGTCGTGGAAGTAGTAAGGAAGTGCGGCAGCTGCTATCCCAGCAAGAATCTTGTAATCATACCTCATGTAGAAACCAAATAGCACGTCCATCCCAAGGAAGCTCACTAATCTCACCAGTAGCTCGAACGGAACCAAGTATGGCATCATTGACGGGTAGATACGAAGGAGTAACAGTACGACGGCACCTCTACAGCCAATCCACGTGATACAACTAACGATCCACGACGTCAACCAGGTTGTACATGCCTTGAAGAAGGATGCAATCCACTCGAAGAAGTAGAAAATGCAGTAGGAAAAGAGCATAGTGAACCCAAACTTCAACTGTGTAGAGTCTTGAACTGTTTCTCCAACAAATGAAACGATGGTAAACGCAGCACCAGTGGCAAGTAGACTCCTAAAAGAAGGTTCATACAACCATCTGTACGTTTTCTTGAACTTGACAACCGATACACGAAGGGCTGTTGGGATGTAATGTGAAAACATTACATATACAATCAAATACCCAACACATCCTATGCCAACAGCCGAGAGGATCTGCGCCACCAATGGGAGGTGGTTGAGCAAGTCCAAGGCATTACTCAACACAGAACAACCTGCAGACTAAAGTTACAAGCAACACATAATGATAGTGTAAGGATATGAACAAGAATATGTAAATAAATACGGAAGCCAAAAGGAAAAGATACTCACCACTGAGAGTCCTCTCTGGACCCCACTCGACATAGTCACGACCCCATTGTCCTCAGAATCAAGCGAACCATAGCCCATGGCAGCACCACCCAAACACCAACATACACATCCTAGGATGGCAAATAAAACCACCGTATAGGCAGAAGGTGCCACACCAGATGCACCGCTTGTGCCCTCTGAAAACACACCATCAGCCACACTACCCCCAGAATCACTACCAATATCCGTCGCATCCACATCACGTGCACTATCGTCTGTAATCTCTTCCTCCACCACCAACTCATTACCACCAACCAAAAGATCTGATTGTGAAGAATAGTTCTAGAAACAAAAAGAGAGTAAAGTGAGATAATAACAAGTCCCATTCTAAAGTAGGTGCCATCATAAGGATATTAATAATCCCTAGACACTATGTAGAAATGGGAGTATGGAATACTTAAAAGAGAAAACTTACCGCTACACCAACACTCCATTCCGAACCATCACTGATCGAACCCTGCCATTTGACGAATTGGAAATATAAGAACACAATTAAAACAATTAAATAATGATAATCAAACAATATACACACCTTCGGCACCTCTTCCATTGCAACTAAATCCTCTTTACCACCACCACCACCACCACCACCATTACTACCCTCCGACCATTTCTTAACCAGCCCTGAACCCTCACCCATCAACTGAATAGATTCCGAGTTTAAATCCGCAGGATTCTCCACCTCAAAAACAACATCGCCATCTAAGTCAATAAAATCATTACCAATATTAATTTGGGGTGCACCATAATTAACATCATTGGAAGATAAAACGCCACCAACACCATATCCACTATTAAAACCCTCCAACCCTTGGGAATAACAATAGGACCATTATCATCTATACTTTCAATAGCATTGGTAATACCCACTCTATCTTCAGGAGAAGGTAATGTTTTTTTATTGATTGTGGGTTGTGTGTTTGGTTCACCACGTTCTTTTAGGCTTTCTGTTTTGCTAAGGAAATATTCAAAAGATGATATTGATTCGTATGTAGTTTCATACTCCATATAAAAAGAGGTATAATAATATATATCCTCCCCTTTAATACTTCTATCCCTCAATCCCTTTTCTACCCTAGAGATAGACCGTGAAAAAGCTGCATTGAATTTCTCATCAGAAAGTTTACGATATCTACGGCGTAATTTCTTCCGAAGAAAAACACCACCCGAAGGCGGTGACATTGCAATAACGTGTTGTTTATCTAGATAATATATTTCTAACTGTCGTTGGATATGGTTTGTTATAATAACTATCAAGGTTTTGACTGTAGTAGTATAATAAACACAACTCTTACTTTTAATTGGGAGTCTTTGACTTTAAGATCCCTAGTTTTAGTTTTAGTTTTTATGTTATTTTTTGTCTTGTGAGTGGGGATCGTAAGTCCGCTCTAAGGACTGATGCACACCCGTGACTCTCCCTCACTCGCCGCAGAAGCTCATGGATCGACCTACGGCCGCCTGCCCCCGAAGGGGGCGGCGGGATCTCCAAGAACTGCTGGCCTCGCTGGCCTCCCCGGAGCCAGTCACTTATTGGTTATCCGTGATTTGGCTATATATGACCGGGGAGCAAAAAATAAGTATCACAGCAAAGGCTTACTTTAAGATCCCTTATATTACATATATTCACATATTATACTCACACCCCATCGTAAATGATTCAAAAGTATAAACTGTGGAAAGAATGGGCATTAGAGATATACAGTCTTGTTAATCGAACTATTTGTAGAGTGTAAGAAGATTAATAAGGGATGTAATAGCGTTTTACAATAAAATTTATCATAGTAGTAAGAACATCCTCTGATATATATACAAAAACAGAGGTCTATTCAAGTCGCTGCACTGGAGTGTGCAGCTCAAAATTGGGTGCTTTTTTTATATACAATACACCGGCCAGGACTCTTCTCAAGGGATTTAAACAGCAAAATTCTGAAGAAGATAACCTGACTAAAAAATAAATGCCCAATACACATCTTAATTCGACGTAGACGACCTCGGACTGCCAAGACCACCGGCCATATTCTGCCTGTAAATATCAGACATTGAATGACTTCTTGGGTGAAAATTCATTGAATTAGGAGCTCCCATAGCTGCTCCCATTGTCATAAATTGATGGGGATAACTCATCGCAGGGTTCATTAATGGCTGCGGAGGAGCCATTTGAGCTGCATTCATACTGTACATGGGAGGAGTTGCCTGGGCACGAAGTTGAGGAGAAACTACTCCATTGCCTCCTGGAGGAGGACATGCAAATTGAGCTGCAAGGAATTTGTTATGTCCGAGGTGGAATGTGAAATCCCTGGCGACCATCACGCAAATGTCAACATCCGACCGACCAGCTGAAATGTAAGACTGATAGAGAACTAATACAGTATCAACCAACTGCTCTTCCTCGGGAGTACGACGGTTACCTCGAAGTAAAATCAGTCGAAGACTCATGATACCTTTCAGTTGCTTGCCCAAAGGACTCTCCATATCTTGGGGGATATTGGCGGCCAGAAGGACAATGAGGGACTTGATCTGACGTTCCTTATCAGTATCTTCAGCAGACGTGGCTGCGGAATTTGACAAACCGCTACCAGTACTGGTACCTCTTGCGAGGGGTAATGCCGACAACACTGGACTTGAACGACGGTCAACAAATTCGCCCACAGTTGATGTATTCACCGCACGAGGTGGGGCTTGGAGAGATGACGCCACACCTTTGCCACTAGGAGTATCCATGTCGACGACTAACTTCCACCGTGGACTGGGACACAAGAGCTTCAAGTCACATGCCATCCTCTGAACTAATGCATTATCCTTCTTGCGGTCATACTTGCTATACATGATCAGTACAACTCGACCAACATTGGGCGAATCGACTGGCATAGCCAAGGCAGTCTTTACACCAAATTGGCACGCACCTCCACTCCTTTCGAATAAGGCCGTTGGAGCTTTGGATACAAATTGCTCCCATGCGGGGTTACCACTCTTGAAGACTCTACCTGGTAACCCGCAACCAGAGTTGAAGCTGAACTTGGAGGAGTAGTCACCAAAGAGGGAAAAATTGGTCTTGTCCTCAGACGACATGGGAGAAGATGTTGATTTGGTGGGTACAGTACTACTGGGCATCTCGATTGAAACGCCCGTGGTAACACTACCTCCAAAACATAAGCGAAAATTGTCCTTCTCATCCAAACTTGATGCACCAGACCCATGCGTTGACGAATCCTGACAATAACTGGGCACCCAAACGTCGACGTGTTCAAACGGAACACTATTCCTCTCAATATAACTCGCAATTCCTGCGAGGAAGGGTGCAGCAGTCTTGAAATTTGGATCATTACAAGAATGGTTCTGATCACCCTTGGCACTCTGGACAGAATTGCAACGGGGACGGGGAAGGGGACGAGAAGAGTTACTGACACTCTTCTCAACGGCCAATTCAAACTCTTCCTTCCCGTCATTGTTTGCATTGACAAACACACCCCTCTCGAGCCTGGCCTCACCATCCCCGACATCCTTTTCCATAGCCTTACCCATCATAAATCGACGCTTGGCAAGACGATGACGCTCCGTCTCAAAGGCAAGACGACGTTCCATATCATCAACGCTCTCAATAAATTCTTCACCGTCGAATACAATATTAAGCGAGTGGCATCGGTTGGCAAAGTGCTCACGCCACTCACGTCTCATATGGAATGAAACTTCCGAACGTTCGACAAGATCAGGGATTGAATTAATGAAATCCTTTTCAAGACGAGATAAATTCTTGGCCAACTCGGTATTGCTTACGCACCCATCCTTGGTGTAGAAGAAATTGGTACTTAACTTGGCATTCTTCATCTTCTTGGCAAGTCTCGATTGCTTGGATTTTAACATGACGGGTAAAAAGTCATTAAGTTTTAATCCATTGGACAGGGGAAGATTCCCTTGTAAGAAGAATTGGATTAAAGTATCACGGAACAAAATTTCTTCTTGAGACCATCGGCTGTTGATTAGAGTGTAGTATAGGAAATGGGTGGGGTTAGAGTGATTGATTATGAGAGGTTATTTAATACCACCCCTTTAATTATTAAAATGTGGATAATAAACATAAATAAAATATACTCACCCTGTACGGGGATTAGCAGGATCATAACACTGCACAGTCCTACGTGGCTGAGCACCAGCATGCGACGGAATAGACGTGGGTATAACACCCAACAAATCACTATGTGGCCGTTTGGCACCGGCACTAAACGCCGCCTTGGTAACTTGCTGCACCCTATCCATTTCAATAAAACTTAATGGAATAATTTCCAACCCCATAGCGGGAGAGTGACAGCATGGACATTTATTCACAAAATTGTTACCACCCTCATCGCTAATGGAGAACATATTACCACTTGATGTAGTGGGAGTTACGGGTTGACAAACTAGGGGATTTAAGTCCAAACACCGAGCGTGGAAGGCACAACCACCCTTACCACCCCCACTACCCATGGACGTACAACGGACACGTACATCGGCACCGGGATAATTACACTTGAGGCAAATTACATCATCTTCACAGACGGGTAATTCATTCGATGTCTTGGGGATTGTATTATTCATAGTAAGTAGATTCGAATTAGAAATAATACTTGAAAGTGCCGCCCCATTATAATCAAAAATTGGGGAGGTGGTATTAGCGGAACCACTGTTAGAACGCTGCTTCTTTGTTACTTGTTGGGAAAATTGTAACAAGGAAGTATTAGCGCCACCCTTAAGTGGTACGGCTGTAGTTGATGGTTGAGGCACATTAATTGTCTTGGGGACTGTTGTGGATGCGTCACTCCCATCCGTGGATGAGGCACAATCGGTGACATTCCCGGGGTATTTAATACCCATAACCTCTTCCGCGGGTGGTGGTGGTGGCGGAGGCGAGGAGGATAGGGATTGCATAAGTTCACCCGTATGATGTGACACATCAAGTGGTGCGTCATCAACTTGACCTTGAGTATTAGCCGCCGACGCATTAATACCCGCCAACGCAGATGAGGCAGCCACAGCCTCCTCCAACATTTCTTGATTTAATATCTCTTGTGTAAATAATTCTGAACACAATTTCTCCATATCTAAATGTTCCATAGCCTTTGCTGCAATGGCATTGAATGAAAAATCAGATTTATGTGATGCTGTGCTATGTACAGATGCTGCATCATTATCATCGTTGTTAGAATTAGTATCACCGTTATTTGTTATTGAACGGTGATACTGTTCATTATCAAAATTGGTTGAAACGTCTATATCAATACCATCAGATTGTTGCTGATTGTTATCTTCTACGACCTGCTTTTGAAAATTGGCAGTAGAAAACTTGATATTTGTTGTGGATGACGTTCTAGATGATGTGGAAAATTGTGCAGCGGTGGAGAGCATGATGTATCAAAATTGTTGGAGGAGTGTTGGGTGTTTATCATAGGGTTTATATTGTCCAAGAGGACGAGTAGGTAAGGTTGGGCCTTTATGAGTGGCTTTGGTACCATTTATTTGAAATTAAGATGTGCGTCATAATTGAAATTTTCTTCCTTTGAGAACATACGTGGAGTCATTTCTTCTCTCCCCGACAAGTACTTCAATGTCGAAGAAAAACATCAATATGTTCGATCGCCATATTCATTCCCAGCCTGATCCTCCAGTAATTTTTCAAAGAACAAAAGTGGAACCAACCATATCCAGCGGTCAATCTTATCGAGAGAGTGAAAGTAAATAAGTCTATTAATCCATTGCAATAAAAACAATATAAACAATGCCAAAGTCAAAGAGAGCTCAAAGAGGTAAGTTTATTTTTGGGTCGCACATATCATATGATTTGACGTACAAAGGTATGTTCAAAATTTACCTGGACGATCAATCAGAGCAAGTTGATATGAGAGAACTCGATTTGTTTCATACTTATTGTGGATGCTAATGATCCTTCTCGTCATTTACTCACACATTTACTCACCCTATGCTCATACTTATCTCTATGTATATCTCCAACAACAACAAAATCATATTATATACAATACTACACACTACACTACCAAACAAACAAATCCAAATAAAGTGGCACTTACCAAAACTGCAAAGAAGACTAGAGAACATAAAACAAATTATGTAGACTTGGTCCGAACTGCAATCGATACCAATAATCGAGTATATCTCTTTTCATATGAAAATATGAGATCAAATCATTTCAAGGATGTACGATTACACTTTCGTGGTGGTGGTGGAAATGACGATGATATGAATGATGATGATAGTGAAAACAACAACAAATCAGAAGGACGATTATTTTTGGGTAAAAACAAGTTATTGCAAATAGCACTAGGGCGGACTCCAGAGGATGAATATTCTGATAATTTACACCGTTTATCAAAGATATTAACTGGATCAGTCGGTATATTATGTACTAATCAAAATGCATCAGATGTCGAAGAATACTTTGCAAAATTGGCAGTGGAAGATTATGCACGTGCCGGAGCTATATCACCAAAGTCTATCATGTTAACAAAGGAACAAATCGAGACACATCCTGTTAGTATGGTTGAACAGTTTCGTAAGTTGGGTTTGCCAGTGGAAGTTAATAATGGTAGAGTTGCATTCATTGGTGGCCGGACTGAATATGAAGTATGTAAGAAGGATGAAGAATTGAGTGTTGAGCAATGCAAGATATTAGTACATATGGGGATGAAAATGGCTGTTTTTACAATTGATTTGGTTTGTCGATGGGAGAAGGAGGATGGATCTGTTGAGGACTTCTAAATGAAGAAGAGACAGTGATGAACATGTTGAGATAAAGAGACTCGAGAACAACTTGTGTATCAAACATGCTTTACTAGGATAGATTAAGTAAGAGAATAAAAGTATGTGTAAAGATACAAGATTTGTGATATGAATGGTATAGTTGGCCATCTTATCGGCTTAATAAAGACAGCCGTCATCTCGGCCGTCATCTCAACGAACCATATAATTATAATATAGTCAGCCGTCATCTCAGCCGTCATCTTCAACAGCTTTCAACAGCCATATTGTGGACTTAGAGCCTTGATATTTTCATACTCTAATTTTCGAGAGGAGTTGTGATATGAATGGTATATTTGGCCATCTATCAGCTCAATAGAGACAGCCGTCATCTCAGCCGTCATCAAAACCAACCATATAATCATATTATAGTCAGCCGTCATCTCAACGTCATCTTATAAAAGCCATATTGTATGTTGGACTTTCAATTAGCACCAACACTGAATTTTGAGCGGTATCTTCCCCTTCACCCTACAGTACTCGTCATAATTTTTTTATTAGTAGTGAAAGGAAGAAGGAAGAAGTAGGCGGCAAGTAGGTGGCAAATAGGACAATGTTTCGTAATATAATGCTTATCGTTGGTACAGTGGTTTCTAGGCGCAGTGCTGTGTGCGCATTTTCTTATTATAGTAGAAGTTCATCAAGAAGATATTCCGCTGGTATATCTTTATCATCATCATCTACCAAAGAAATAGTATCAAGTGAAACAACAATTGGGAAACTATCAGCATCCACCAATGAAATATGCGAGACTACAATTAGTAGTGATGGAAAGGCAGAAGTATTGTGCACAGTATCGAATGAAGATGATCGTTCATCTCTTTGGAGTGATGTGGCGATCAATGCTGCTAAGCAATTCACTATCTCGCAAAGACAAAAGTTGAAGGATATGGGAGCATTAGATATTGAACGTCCTATCCGAATTATTGGAACGCCCGTCACTGATAATTGTGGATTGGGTGATTGTGTTATTGACTATGATGATACAGATTCAAAGAAAGCTACCACATCAACAAAGACAAAGATATACACTTTCAGAGACACGGTCAAGGATATCACAACTTAATCTGTGATATGTGGAGAGAATTAGAAAGACCAATTGATTTTGATTCTCCGGATCCAAACTTAAACCCAGTTGTTAGACCTGAATTTCTTGACCCTCCATTGACTAATCTTGGAGAAAAGCAATGTAGAAGTCAAAGAGATCTTTGTGCAACTCTGGAGCCAGAGTTAATGATTGTTAGTCCAATGCTGCGATGTATACAAACTGCAAAGCTTAGCTTTAGAGATCATGTATCAACTGTCCCTTGGGTATCATCCGAAGGATGTAGGGAAGAACTAGGATTACTAGTTGGTAATAAAAGACGACCAATCAATGAAATCAAAGAAGACTATCCAGAGATTGACTTTTCTCCTATTCAACATAATGAAGATGTATTGTGGGATGAATTTGGGGAGCGCCGAGAAACGTTATTGGAGAAATCAGATCGTATCTATGACTTTCTGACCAACTATGTTCGAACACGAAAAGAGAAAGAGATTGGAATAGTATGTCATTCAGCGTACCTCTTCACTTTGATGAATGCTGTTATGGATATAAGTGATGAAGAGTTGAGAAGCTGGTTCCTGACATCGGAGGTTAGATCATTGCAAATGACTTTTGTTGACAGAAATTGAATGTAGTAGACAGTATGAGGTGATGTTAAGAGTCTCGGTAGTCTTTTGATAATTCCATTGATTACACTAACAGTTGACTGATTAAGATAACCCTTCCATCATACCAAGAGACCAGACAGTTGAATTGTTTACATTTGCAAATACATAACTCACTGCTAAAGCCCTGTCAACTAAAAAAGACCAATAACCCTCTCTCTGATTCTATGGAGTGTTGAACAACCCCGACAAAAAGTTTCGTTGATCTTCTAGCCCCCATTTCATACACCACATAAACTAAACACCAAACGTATACACACAAGTTGCACAGTATCGAGCTGATTTATAGAAGAGCAACTGCACCAGTTAGGGCAAGGGCGCCAATCGTGCCAAAAGTACAAGCACTGTTATTGAATCAATGATGATGATGATTGCAATAAGATACGAACATGATGTGAGATATTACAATTGAGTATAAATTGTAGAATAAGAAGAATCTTTTACATCAACCGAATAGTGTATTGGCAGTATATCCATCCCATTACACAATATGCAACGACATATTGTTAATATTGAAGTTCAATAGTTCATTCACTTACCTTGAGGGCTCCTCTACCATCTCTTCATCATCAGAGTGGCCATCTTCTCCGTGATCATGACCATCATGTTCGTCCTTCATAGACATAGAATGATGATCCATAGACATTGAATGATCGTCCTCCATAGCACGTCTATGTTGTGAAATTCCCATGTAGGGGTCATATTGTTCATCAGTTTTTACAGTAGACTTGTGCACAGTCTTTGTTCTTTGACGAACAGGAGCAGCAGCATTGGTGGTAGATACCACGCATAGGGCGGCAAGGATGGCAATGGCGGATTTGTACATGATGGATATTATTGGTGATTGATGGCAGGCAATGAAGTCTAAAGTAGTTTATGATCACAGAGCGGCAAAATCAAACTGTAACTTTGCTTTCGAAGTATCTTTCTCGTCCAATTATCTAATAGACAAGATTCCAACAATGACCAAAATGCACCCTATGGCCTGTGGCTACTAAGTATGCCTACATAAGTGTAGCTGATACAATTGAGAAAGCCGTACGCAAAGGTACTTACTATTCAAATGATTCCAGTGTGATGCTGGATCAAAGTTAGGGGCTACAATATTCAATCTCGAGCATAGGGGTTGCTAGGGATTGACATATTATGTCCCATTTGTGTTGGTAGCGAATATCTCCTGTTCTTCTTGACCGTCTTAACTTTTAAATGATTGTTCAAGTGCATACGACCCATAGACATAGTAACACAGACAAAATGTTTCTTTCTTATTTCTCTACCAAGTTGTTTACCTTAACAATCCTTGGCTATCTAAACTACCCCCTCTCATTTCACATCCCCTCACACAAATCTTTTCGAATTTTACTTATAAATAAAACGGCTTTTTCTATTTCTAAAAACTCTAAACTCAATCATCCCCGTGATGTATATTTACAGATGACGAGCAGAGCTACACAATAAGCCAACTTGTTTTCCCACATTCTAACGTTTGACCTTCACTAAATACTCACACCATGATCCGTTTAAGCAATGATCACGAAAAGAGCAATGGCGGCGGCGGCCAATGTTGTTCCAACAGTAATGGCACTGTAATAGAATGATACAATGGTAAATGTTAGAAGATATAATGAAAAGACATATGATATGCACAAAACTGATCGAGGATATGACTAGACTATTGCCGCCAGATATGTCTGTACGTGCCGTCAATAAAGGCAGAAACATATACATTCAAATGATCGATGCACAAAACACAAGATATACCTCGACTCGGTCTCTTCTCAACAAAAACTACCCACGAAAAATAGATCTCCTCGAGACTAAAGATATGAAACAGCAAATAAAACCAAACAACGATAAAACAAATCTTACCTGCTGGTAGGGGCGCCTGGTGCAGTAACCCCGTCTGGTTGAGCAAATGGATTTGGTGGCTCAGTAGGTTGGAATGTAAAAACACCTTCAGTGGGCTTAGGCGTAGTAACAACTGGAGGTTCAGTAGGAGCCGGTGTAATAACGACAGGAGGTTCGGTCGGAGCCGGGGTATCAACAATAGAGGCAACTGGTGGATCGGTAACAACAGCGGCGACAGTAGGCGCTGAAGATTCAACAGCCGAAACAGAGGGGGCGCTAGTCATTTCCATACTCATACTTTCCTCGGCAATGGGCACGGGTACTGGTTCATTATTATCAGGCTTTTGATCCTTGGGTGGTTTGGTTTTCTCGGGCTTATCCTCCTTTTGTAACATACGTTCACCATCGTAATTATTATCCTCGAATGCCTGTATTTCCTCTGGTGTATATATTTTGAAGACACGTTTGCGTTCTGGCTTTGCAGTGGCGAGCATCATTGGTGCCGCTAGAGCTAGGATTGATACGATAGTAGAGACCTTCATTGTTGTTGTTGTATTATTGTTATATATCTTGTGTTTAACAAATGCCAAGTTATGAGATAATGTATTGATTTATGGCGGTCAAAGTAAAGATATGACGGAGTAGGTCGGAAAGCTGCAATATGGCAATGTTCTTTTGAAAGATCTTTATAAGAGTTAGCATTGCTAATGGGCGCAAAATCAACCCGGCAAAATCGATTTCTTGCAATCAAAATCAAATGAGAGAAAGCACGAGTCTATGTGGTATCTTTTGATGGGCTAATAAGTATGCCCTTTTTATTATTGTCTCCGGGCACTTTCACAACTTTTATTCGACTCCACGTTTTTCAACTTTTCACTTTTCACCCACAAAGTTTGAAGGTTATAGCATCAATATATCAATAATTACAACGTGTATGTATTATTAAACTGCAGAAGAGTATTAGGAAGTACTGTAAATATATATTATTATCAAAAAATGAAGTTTCGTTCCGCCATACCCTACGCCTCAGGAATTGCAATAGTATCAATTGCAATCGTCAGTGCATCATCTCCAGGTGGAGGAGGTGGTAGTTATTATGGTGGATATCATCCTCAACAGCAGCAGCAGTATAATCCTCAACAGCAACAGCAACAGTATAATAATAATAATCAATATTATAATCAACAACAGCAGCAGCAATACGGGCAGACTCAAGGATACCAACATTCATCACAACAAACTCAATCTCAACCAAATCAACAGTCTTCTCCTTCTGCCACTCAATCTCAACAATCTAATGAATCAAATGTGGTAGAAGATAAAACAGATTCTAATACATCAGTAACTACTGACAGTACAGCTGAGAGTGATGTATTACCATCGCCATGGCAAGAACATGTCGATCCATCATCGGGAAAATCATATTATTACAATCCTGAAACTAGTGTAACACAGTGGGAACGTCCTGCTTCTCCTCCTCAAGTATCTACTGCTAATACTGAGGAAGCAGTGTTAGAAAGCAGTCAAGTTGGGGGCGATACTGTGGAAAGTACGGGGAGTATGGGAGTTGTTACTGAGGAGACTAAAAATGAGGATACTTCTTCTTCATCTCAAGTTGCAGTGGAAGATATGAGTACATCAAATCCTCAAATGCAGCCCGAGGGAGGGGATGCAACAATGGATCCATTTGAAAACACATTTGCTGCATCTACAGTGGGAAGTAGTAGTGGTCAGCAGCAAGGGAATAGTGTGGGAAATGAGATACTAAAAGAAGAAGAGAAGCCTCAACAGCAACAAATTGAACAACCATCTCAGCAATTTGGAATGGGAGGACAAAGGGATGGAGTATATCAGCAGCAGATGCCACCACAGCAGCAACCGGGACCATCGGTAAACCAGAATGGACATAATAATCAATATGGTCAACAGCAGGTTGGAGCTGATGGTAGCGGGCAACAATCTCAACAGCCTTGGGGGACGAATAATGGTCAACAACAGTTACAAGGTTCTGCTAGTCAGCAGCAGCCTCCTCAGCAACAACGTTGGGGTCAGCCAGAGCAACCTCCTAGTGAAAAGGCACAGCAGGAAAGTCCAAAGCCAGAACCTCAACCAAATCAACAATCTCAACAACAGCAGCAAACTAGATGGCCGCAAATGGGACAACAGGAGAAACAACCTCCTTCAGAAATGGGACAACAGCAGAATGCTCAACCTCGGCCTGGATGGGGTATGCCTCCTCCTATGAATCAACAGCAACAGTCAGGACAGCAACAGCCAGGACCCGCTCAGAATCAACAGCAATCTAGACCGCCAATGGCACAAAATCAACCGCCATCTCAGAATATGCAGTCTCAGTTTCAGGGCGGCAGGCCGGGATATGGCTTACCTCCAAGATCAAGTTATCCCCCGCCCCAAAACAATCAATATCCTCCACAACAACCAAATCAAGCATATCCTCCTCAATACCCCAATCAGCCACAATACAATCAACAATATCCACCAGGCTACAACCCATATGGAGCGCAAACGCCAACAAACACAGGACCAGGCGCAGGTCAACTAGTTCAGCAACGTACAGAGGACTTATCAAATGCAGTGAAAGAAAAATGGGGACAGGCACTCGGTGGATTAAGTGTATTTGGTAATCGTACAAAAGAGTTGGCTGAGAATGCTAAAACATCTATTGGTGAGAGTGCAACTGCTGCACAAAAGACTATCGGGGAGACGAGTACTGGTAAGTTTTCATAGAATGTTTTTGTTCTCTTTTGCATTCAAGTAACTCATGTGGTACAATCTCTGATATCATTGATACTTTTCAGGAATATGGGGTAAATTTCGAAGTGGTATCGATCAAGTGAAGGGATCAATCTTTGAACGCAATGATCCAAATCAGCCACAGGGACCGGGAGGTTACTCCTTGTCGAATTATGGTGGTAAGTTGCATTCTGCTTTATCTACCATTTCTTTTGAATGTATCTTGTAAGTGTTCAATGTTTAATAACCTTATTATTTTTCTACTTAGTACCCCCGCCTGGTCAAATGGGAGGCCCAAGAGGCCAATATCCACCAGGTTATCCTGCTCAGCAGCAGCGTGGTCCACCTCCGGGCTACCCAGGGCCTCAGTATCCACCCCAACAAAGGCCACCGCCAGGGTATCAAGTAAGTCCTGTGTTTATCAAGTGAAATTTGTGTGTGCAATATGAGTTCTTGGCGATTTGGAGTCTTCATTTGAACTTGACTTTGTCTGTATTTGATTGCCTTTGCATCCCTCGTGTTCTAACAAACGTTAATGTCATCTTTCTTCATAAACTATGAAACGCGCATCTTCCAGCCACGGCCTAACTACAACCCACCGCACCCAATGGGCGCTCCTGGGCCTAATCAACAGGGCGCTCCGCCATTGCAGGCTCAGTACGGACAAGGTAATATGCAGAGACCACCAAATCAACAGCAACCAAACATGAGGCCTCCTCCTAATATGCAACAGCAAGGGCAACAAGGTCCCTATGGGCAGCAGCAATATCCACCTAGACAAAATCAGCTGCCACCTCAGCAAGGGCAGCATAATCCAGCAGATCATCCAGGTTGGAGTCAATAGGAGAGAAGGTTGAACTTAAAGTGGACAAAATAGAGACAGTTGATAGCTTTCTCTCATATAATAGCTAAGATACTTTAGACATTGATTTGTAACTTTCTTAGACCTAACTTTAATGTTGTGTTACAAGCCTATCCGGTTACTTCATTCTTCTTTATCGTGTCATCTAATTTCACTCTGTTGCATTTACATCAATATCGCACCAATACTAGCGATCAACACAGCCATTAAAACACCTGCAGAATATGCACTGTTTGAACCTCCCTGAGCTCCATCGACTTGAGGAGTTTCAGTTGGCTCAGGCGTTCGCCACCAACCTGGTTTTAATGTCAAGGGTGGCAATGATGGGCGAGAAGTAAACTCGCTTGAAGTAGGAATTTGTGGAGGCGTTGCTGAAGGTGAAGGGGCTGGGGTCTTGGGAGGTAGGGGTAGAGTGTCTGATGTTCCTGCTGTCGAAGGTGATGGTGTATTATCCGATAGTGGTGGAATTAGTACCTTATCTACAACATGAATAATGCCGTTTGAAGCAATGATATCTGCCTTGGTAACAGTAGCATTATTGATCATAATAGCGCCGGCAGGTGTATCTACCGCAATAGAAGCTCCGTTTAGAGTATCGACATCACCCGGGGATAGTGATGAGCTAGCGGCGTTGGCCGGTACGACATGAAAGGAAAGGATATTTTGGAGCTCTTCGACATTCTCCGGTTGAAGGAGATAGTCTAGTGTGCCTTCGGGAAGATTGGCAAATGCTTCATTTGTTGGGGCTTTTGAAGAAGAGTAAAGAGTTTATGAGTATCATGCCTTTCCAGTATCGCACATTTATCACATATACACAAACTTACCAAAGACAGTCAAAGGCCCTTCTCCACTCAATGGACCAACTAATCCAGCGGCTACAATTGCCTGAACAAGTGTCGAGAAGTCATCATTTGCCGAGGCAATATCCACAATGTTAGAGCTGACAGAGGTTGGTGTTAGCACGCCATCAATCGCATGAATTACACCATTTGTAGCCTCAATATCTACTAGTCCTTCTTCCATGAGGAATTTGTTACCATTAACTCCTGGTGGGAAGTATGTAAATTCGATATCTTCACCATTCAATGTCGTCTTACTCTCCCCGGGCAATACAGCACTACCTGGAACCACTTCTCCGAGCACATGATAAAGCAATACATCTTGAAGCTGTGGCTGCCAAATAGGATCAAACAACTTGGTTCGTAACTCGTCGGATAAATCAGCAAACGCTTCATTGTTTGGAGCAAATACAGTCAAAGCTCCGTCCCCACTGAGCACATCAGTCAGACCAGCGGCATCAATTGCCGACGTTAATGTACTAAAGTCATCACTACTTGATGCGATCTCATAAATAGAACTGGTAGGTTCAGGTGTTTCCTCAACCTCTGGTACACTCATACTCATATCGCCGCCAAGACCCATAAATGGATCAAACTCCTCGTTAACATCTTCTTCCTCCTCCTCAACTGGCAGGGTAGCCTCGGTAGTCGTCGTTCCATCTTCAACACTAGAGATTACTGTGGGTGGAACAGGTTCGGGTTCGTCGTTTGGCACTCCACAAATACCATCACATGATCCAGAAGGAGGCAATTCGACACCATCCTCACCCATGCTTATTGAACTCGCACAAGAACTTTCACTCAATGTCATAATACAGCATTTTGCAGCTAATATGTCAAGCAAACAGAACCCTCAATGCCCTCAGCATACATGTCCATAGTCACGGCACCTCCATCTTCAACACACTCCTCTTCTTCCTCAGCAGGCAAAGTAGTAATGGGCATACTCATACTCATACTCATATCAATTTCACAATCTGGTCGTTCCTCTGGACAATCTTTACTTTCACAACATGACGGCCAACCACTTTCGTAACACTCATAATCAGGACCCCATACACAATAATCGCCACCAATAGGCTTCATTTCTGGCATAGGTTCCGGCATAGGAACAGCCGATAATACATCACAGGGTGGTAGATCTGGTGGACAATCTTTCGTTAATGGTGCACAACATAATTCTGATTCCGTGTCCATGTTACTATTATTGTCTTCAATGGCATCAGCACAGGGTGTAACATCAGGGGGACAATTCGGACCAGCACAACATAATACATCTTCATCTTTGCCTACAGTTACAGTACTACCAAACAAACCATCTTCTTCTTCTTCAACAGGAGGAGGTAAAGCGGGAGGAATACCAATCTCACCATTAATCAAATCAAGACTGAATGATAAACTAACAATTGGGATTGATCCCAAGTCGGGAATAGTACCATCGGAGAATAGATTTTGTAATTTGCGATATCCATTTAGTTGACGTTGTGTCTTATTGGGGGTAGTGATACTATCAATATTGGATTTGTATACCTTTTTAGTTCGTAATCGTTGTGTTGATTTGGATGCAGTGGCCGATCCAATTAGGATGGATGATGATAGAAGGATAGTGTTCGATATCTTCATTGTTATTGCAATGAAATTAATTTATGGTACGATTGATCAAGTAACACTCAACTCAGTAACCCTCAAATACAGTGGAGTGTAGAAAACACTTCTATGCTAAGGATTGAATTCGCACGTGTACTCCGCTGATACGATCTGCCTCTTTAGATCTTTTCTCTTTATGATTTGTTGAGCCCGGGCTCGGATTGGAATTTTTTCGAGAAAGATGTTGAGAAAACGACTTTACTATGAGACTACATATAGCATGCAAGGTAGTAATGCCCCCATATCTATGCTTGTGATTTACAGAGTACTTTCCTATGCTATTTAATGTATGGGGGATATGAATTGTGTAAAGAAGATTGTTGACATGTTGTATTGACTACCAGTATGCATCCATCCTCTTGCAGAGATTGAAGAAACTTCATTCTTCAAGATACTTGTAAAGATACTTTTACTCAGGATTATCAAACATAATGTTTACATTGGCAAACAAGTATTTCTAGTACCATTTATAACTACTTCTGATCTTTTTGTTCACTGTATATTGTACATCAGTAGTCATCTATAACAAAACATAAACTGTATCGGTATTCAAACAGAACAATTAGTATCCCCTCACTCTCCCCACTTCTCCTTTCTCTCTAGTTAAGCATCATTGCAGTAGCGGCGGCTACAATACCCGAGACTAAAATTCCAGCAGTGAATGAACTACGAATAGAGTTGAAGATAGGGAGTAATTAGATGAGGTTTGGTGTTAGAAAATGCACTCTTTTAGCAATCGTTGCAAAATTGCAAAAATGAATTCGCACTTACCTATTGACTGGATCTTCTGTTTCAATACTGCTAGTTGGCAAATCTTCAGGAGTAGCTTCGCCACTACCAGATTCTCCCTGTACAGGTTCTTCTGGAGGAATCTCAAGACCAAGTCCCAATTCACCGAGAGGCAACGACATCGGCAACGATGGCATACTCATGGACATGTCTGGAATCTCACAGGGTGGCTGTTCCTCGGGACAAGTACCCTCCACTAAACAACATGCTGGCCAGCCAGTAATATAACATAATTTGTTGGGGCTGTATGTACAATACGATTCTCCAAGGAGGTTACGACGATTGGTCAAGCCTAGAAATGGATCGTAGGTTTCATCACTCTTATTTGTTGTTACTCCTGACTTACGCTCAATCTTGGTTCGCATACGCTTCACGGCGGCGGCGTTAGTGGATGCAATGCAAATGACGGCGATGGCAGTGGAGGTCTTCATGATGAATACGAGAGTAATGCGAGAGATAGAAGAGAATTATGATCCAAGGAGTTTTGATGCAAAAAATACAGAAGCCAGGATACCGGCATTCAATTTTAGCTTAGCTTGATTGCGCGCGAGGGTGTTCTACTGAAAGATATGAGAAGAATGCATACCTACACTACTCCAAGGATAAGTGAGTGAGATGTGTCCTTTGCATATTTTGATGGAGTGTGCCTGCTGTGGATGATCTGATTTCTACTTTAAGGTCATTAAAACAGCAAGGATACCTCGCTCGATACTTTTGATACAAACTATCATTTTCCTAAATATTATGGCAGAATAAAACGATGAATGAAGCAACCTTCCACCATGTCTATATCCCATATACTAAATAGTCTTGAGCCTCGAGGTTTGCTATCTTGGTACACACTCGTTAGATTTCATCCTCTTAAGCGTATTGCAGTATAGCCGACTAAACATAACGTGATTGACCCATAGAATCTTGCTTCTAATAGAGCTGGAAGGACTGAAAAACTATTGTACAGTATCACTCTAGAGAAGCAGCATGGCTCCGGCAATGGCAAGGACCGAAACAGCGCTTCCCGCAGATACAGCAGATGATTCCTCAGTAGACATGGTATCAACCTCCGTCATTGATGGCATTGACATACTCATGTCTGGCATGTCTGGCATGTCTGGCATACTCATCGACATTAAATCACGCTCCATACCAAGGTAAGGCTCATACTCTTCATCACCAGCGAGACGACGCCCTTCGTTGTTAATACTCTTGTACTCGACATTATTACGCTTACGATGGATTACATGGGCAGCGTTGGCGGAGGCAATACATAAGGCGACGATAGCAGTCTTCATGATTAGATTATATGATAGAGTAATGAAAAGGTCGAGAGATAGTAGAGTGTAGTTGAGGGAGGTAGATGATAGTTGGCCTATTGCAATAGACAAATTATGAGTTTGATGAGATGACGGCTTTAGAGTTGTAATGAATGATGAGCCGGTCGTTCCAAAGTACACACACAATGGCCATCGTTCACCAAAAATTCAGATTGAAAGAAAACGGCATGAAGTCTTTGTAATTTGGTCTTGGTCTTTGAGACTCACATATGTGGAGTCTTCACAAGATTCACTCCGATGATAGCCACATGCGTACTTTCTAAAGAGTTTTATGAAGAGGCAAAACTTCTAATGGTTTGATTTGAATTATATGTATCAATTAATTTTGGGTTTTCTATTTGTACTTCCTTTCCCTAATACATTCTTTGCAGCAGAGAGGCCTCAATGATTGCACTTGCACCATGTTTATAACATGTCGAGAGTAGGTACCTCTTGAAATGTTCTCACAGACATACATAGACTACCACTACTCTTAGTAATAGCAAAACCTTTGTGCTATCACTGCAGTACTCTTAAATCTTGTCAATCATCTCCCACTCTCGTTCTATGCCTTCAACATGAGCCATGCCTACTATAGCAACAACTTTACCATTTGAGCAGTGTTTTCGTAGCATTTGTGCCATGTGTATCTCGTTTGGTTATCATAACATTACATACCGATGGAAATGATTGCTGTAGACTTCTAGACAGCTCTTGTGCACGATCTCGTGTTTTTATCCTCTCAACAAAGTCCTTTGGATCAGTCTGGCCACTCAACAGGCCCCCAAACATTTGCATTATATCTCCAGATGGGTATTGGAGATTTGATATTGCTGAAGGATTTGTCATTAGACTCCCCAATTCACGTTTGACTTCGCTTATTGTTTGACTGATTTCGATATCACCATATACACATCTAGCACCAATCTTATCTGCCTCTTCTAGCGCTGCTTTCATTTCACCTCCCTGATTATTTAACCATCCTACTCTTTTGAGAAGATTCGGTATCATTTCTAATATTTGCTTAAAATTGCCCGGCAATGGTAGACTACTAAGTAATGGATGTGATGTAATTGTAGATACATCAAAAGATGTTGAATCTACATTATTCGTCGTTATGTTGCTCCGCAATTGAGCTGCTCTTGATGCATCTAATTCCACAAATACTGTTGTTGGTTTTACTAATCTAATGAGGTCAACTACTTCTTGAGTTGATGCATCGGATACGTGAGCCTGTATATATTATAGAAATGAGTATGAGATAGTGTTAGTGTACAAAATTGTAATACTCTGAATCGATAAATTGTATATTGAATACACGTTAGCCTGCCCTATCACTGATCTTGTAATACTACAAATGTAAACCTCCATTAACTATCTATCGATTATACGTTAGCCTGCCAACCACAGAACACATCATTAATCAAACGAAACATCATCATAACTTCTTACCGTGCCAACTAGGTATACTTCGTTGTCCGTGGTATCCGATCGTAACAGAGATGTAGTCGGTGATATATGAGTAACAATGGACCTACTCAAAAGAGTATGGAAAGGTCTCTTGATATATATGAGGCGAGGTATGGCAAGCATGAGGACTCAACTACTGCAAAGCAATCATTATTTTTCTATTGCAACTCTGCCATAAAAGATTTGTAGGATACCATAAAATATCTTTTTTCATCTCAGCCAGGCAGTCGCCACAGTCCATCAATATTCCATCCATACTTATCAATTAGAACAATGAGTGCCTACAATGAAGACTTCTATAGCCATGAGTTACTTCTTTCAGATTCCTATCTCCTTCCACTCGTGGCTTTATGAAAGTACTATATATTACAAACTTAAAACAAACAATCCCAATTCACTGCCTCCATGCACTTATGAAACATCCTATGCTCTTTCCTGAATACCAATGTTGGAGTCAACTACAAGACTCCAAACAAAGCAAATGAAATCGAGACAAACAAATAAGATATACCCTTAGCCATGCTCGACGATGCATTGTCCTCGATACCGGTAGCAGGTGAAGGATCTACTTCGTTTTCAGTGAACTCGATTCCGGGATTGTCTACTGAAGGATTGACAATGATATCTGTATCACTAGCACCGGCAAGAGGCATGTCATCCAGAGGAGGAGGTACTTCGGTGGCTGCAGACTCTGGCTCGCTATCAGGGAAGGCATCTTCAATATTGATATCATCAAAAGTATTGGATGTATCCTCATTTTCAGTAGATGGAGGTGGAGGTCCACAAATACCCTCACAAGAACCGGCTGGTGGCATTTCATTACCGTTTTCATCCATGCTTATGGCACTCGTGCAAGAACTTTCACTCAGTGTCATAATGCAACATTTCAATTCAAGGTCTTCGATATCATTCTGTTCATCGGTACCATCTTTGTACAAGCTCATACTCACAATGCCTCCGTCTTCAACACACTCCTCTTCTGATACTTCATTGTTTGGGTCGTTGGACTCGATAGGCTCGATCTCGCCACCAGCATCACCTTCTACTTCAGTATCAGCTGAATCTTCCGTCCAAGGGTCACTAATCTCATTCATACCCATTGACATACTCATGCCACTTCCCCCAACACCGAGGAAAGGATCATAAACCTCCTCGTCGTCAAGTACAACTGCCTTGTAGCCGAAGTCAAGTGGAAACGACATTCTCTTCTCGTGATAACTTGGCCAATTCCATGTACCCTTGGCGAATAAGAATATGTTCTCACCATTCTCTGCAATAGGAATCTCACTCTCATCGTCTTCAACTAACAGCTTTGTAAAACTCATGACAGTCATTCCGGCATCCACATCTTGTGTAATACTTGAATGGATCAAAGTCTGCCTACTGTCTTCCATAACCTTGATACGAGGATCGCCACCATTTAGATCATACTTCTTTACGTCTCCATCTTCTGCCAAACCACTATCACTTGGTAATCCAATCACAGCTTGGCTGCCAGTCATTTTCCCATCAGTTGATATACCAAATCCTAACCAACCTTGATCACTCTGTACTTCAAGTCGAGCACATAATATACCATTTTTAGCTGAGGGCGGATTGGATGGTACTATTGCATAATACATTACTGTCTTATCATCGAGTGTATTTACATTTGTCAATGTTTCAGGGCAAGATAAACTGTCGGGGGATATACCAGCTTCTCCTTGGAGATCTTCTTCTTCATCGTTTTCTCCTTCATATATCATCGAACTATTATCATTTTCTTCTTCGGGTTTCACTGGAATACTACTAATAATGTCTGACTGCTGCTCATCTGGCAAATAAATCACTTCTGGGGTAGACACACTAGTAGTTGATGCCATACTATCTTCAGTACTACTCGATCCATCAAGTGTCAAATCAGTATCACCTCCCTCGGCAACAGTGATCGTCGGTCCAGCCCCTAATTCTGGATTGAAATTAATACTTTGTGACATACTCACAACAGTACCGCCCATATCAAGATATTCTTCTTCATCTTGCATGAAGCCTTCTCCCGTCTGTAGTATACGCCTTGATATACCATGAGGTATAGATTTGGCCTTGGCACTTTTATATACTTTATGATTTCGCAAACGCTTAGCGTCTGATATTATTGATGCTCCTTCTGACGATCCGACGACAGTCGAGAAGAGTAGGGGGGTAGTGATCTTCATTTCTCTCTTTTTGTTTCAATATGAGTATATATATTATGTATCTCTACAAGCAGTGGTGCGTCCTACTGCCATGCAATCTATCAATCAATAGTATGGTCGTCTTCTTGACACGATATGCAGTAGGCTCAATATATATTATATAGTCATACAAGTGGTTCATCGATGGTCATTATGGGCACAACTAAATCTCACCGGCTTCTTAAAAAAATGACAATGCGACACAGGTAGGTATCCTTATACTTTGCTAGTGAATGACTGAAGGATTGCAATTGTATCTATCATCACCAGATAAAGTCCACAGTGTACTGCTTTGCTTTCTGTTAATAAGATGTAATATAGATAGGAGGTAAGGTATCATGATATATAGCATATTCATGTAAAGGGATACCTACCCTATCAAACATTAGCGGTATCCTAATTTCCATACCGGAGGATGATACGAGTGGATATAATATGTTATGCTTTATGCTTATCATTCGGAAGGTTTCCACTATCAACTGGATCAACTTGTATTTGCATTAAATGTAATTGGATTTAAAAAGATAAGACTCAAGTATTGGCATTTATATTGAGAAGGAGAAGTAAAAAGCACTGCAATATCGGGAGTTCTCATCGGTTCATATTTTGGGAATGATTTCTAGGTGTTTATATATATCACATGTACTAACCAAGAACAAGTAAGATTGAGAGCAGGAAGCCTGTATTAGTGTCAAGCAAAGCATGCATACATAACAAACTCTGGCAACGCGAACGTGTTTATGTTGCAAAAACTATCTTATAAAATGGATAACTAATAACAAAGAGGAAACGAAATAAAAATGATGAAGAACATATGCAAGGTCACCGCCATAGCACTACTAGTATGTTGTGGGAAAGTAGAATCTACAATATCATCACATCTGAGGGGCAGACATCTGCATAAAGATATTGTTGTACGATACAAAGATCATCCCCAGCCAGAGGATGAAGATTTTGATCTCTGTATTGATCTAGGTCGAAAGTCATACATTTACTATTCCCAAAGAAGATGTTACTTTGTTTAGATCTATGGGGTCAACAAATGGTGTATGTGAGCCTGGAGTTAGAAGAGATCTTACCAAGCGACAACAAAGCATGAGAGCATACTGTATCGATGATGAGGAAATTACTTTGTACGCCCCAAGAGCAGCTCGTGGATTGCTTGCTAGAAACGGGATCAGGAGAAGAGCATGCAGTAATAAAGGAAGTATCGAGGTTATTGAAATGAACTTGAGAGAGGTTGATGATAGGAACAGTTGTTGGGAACAAGTGGAAGTTGGAAGAAGCTGATGGGCTTGGACCGCCTCTTGACACACATCCAATCACATTGACATTTGATGAGACAAGCGTATTTGGAAGAACTGGATGTAACAATGCAAAGTCGAATCTCTCATTGTTTACGGATAGTCAACTTCGTATTGGTAGGCTTGCCACTACAAGAAGTGAAGTTATGAATCGAGGGTTTTCTTTCGTCCGATTAATGAGCAACGCGTTCTATTATGATGTCGTTGATTCTATAGATGACGATATTGAATTGCTCTTGTATGAAGTAGTACTTGATGAAGATTGGGAAGAAGTAAAAGGAGATTTGGTGGCACGTTTCAGTAGAGTATTGGAATGAAACTGAAACTAGAAGATTGATTGTATGCAACATGTATTGCTTTTCTCCAATGGTTACTTTAATACTGGTTTTCTTTACGGTTTGTCCAATTTTATGTACAACACTTCTATACATTGACAGCAATCTAGACAAATTCAGTAATGGCTTGTTCAATATCTTTCTTCTGTTGGCCTTCGTACTTGTAGTTTTTGAAGAACTTTTCCCAATACTGTAGAATGAAAGATTAGTATACAACTACATATCACAAATTACAACAAAGCAAATGCACAGCTGTTACATACCTTGATCATATCATCTCCCTCTTCTTCTACACCATTGCAAACTTTCGTGATTGCTTTACAATTCTTGACAACATCATCTTCATCTTTCAATAATCTCAATATCTTGATTCCATTCGTAGCAGTCTTTTTTGCACATTCTTTCAACTCATCATCTTGATGTATACTACTCATCGCCATAGGCATGATAACATTCATACAAGCAAGTGGTATCATTACTTCCATATCGGAACTTTTCACTGCATCTGCTAATACTTGCGGTACTTCCTCAGTTGTTAGTGATTCCGGAGATGTCAAATATGTTGCAAAGAAACCCCTAATACCATCAGAATGATTCAATTGACGAGATAGTAATTGTGATAGATCATCATTTGACATTATTTGTTCATCGTCATCTTTTGGATGTAAAAGTGGTATAATTTGCGAAGCATGGCCCAATTGCTTCATGAAATCGTCAGTAGAAACCTTATAAATAGAGAACATATATACGTGAGATTATTTCAATACAAATACAGTTCAATATGAATATGAACATAATCTTAACTCCTAGTAGAGATTGTTGAATACAGTTCATATAAGAACATTACTATACTTACATCATCAACTGTAGGAAGAGCATTTAGATTTGAAGAAAGATATGATTTGGTAATTACTGTCGATCTTGGCATTGCAGTAATGAATGCAGACGCATGACGGCAAGTTGATAATATCGCAATGGAGTAGATGAGTTTCATCTTGTAAAGATTATGTCGATTGGAATAGTGCTTCTGACTGACCAGAGTACAACTGAGTCAATCTATCACGATACGATAGAATACTGAGGATACCAAAGAGAAATTTACTTCTCCCCTTCACCTCCCCCATAAATATTCCTCTTCTATTAATAATCATGGGCCAAGCAGTCTCAAAAGCTACTAGCGCCGTTAAGCGTGCGGCCGCTACTACTCGGCAGCAGCAAGCACAGCGTACTAGATCGGCCGCTGAAGCTGAATGGAAAAAATCATCTGCAGCAACAACATCAACTCACAACCACTCATCTCAGGAATATGCACCAACAAGAGGTGAACCTTCTACACCAGTATCATCTACAGCAAACACTAATGATGATATAGATACATCACAAATGGAAATGCCACCAGATCTTATCAAATTCTTAAACGATGCCGGACCATTGCAACGCACTCTCGATAAAGATCGTACATCATCAAAGGTATATGATTCCCTATTATCAAATGAAAATGAACGTCAAGAACAGGCTAAACAAGCAAATACAAGAGTTCGTAAGAAGATGCCTATAATATCAGCAGTTAAGGATACTACCAATGGAGATGATGGTACAATGGTAGAACGATCAACAAACTTTTCAACAACAGATCGTACCTCTCGAATATTAGATGAATCAACACGATTTGGTGTAACTCGTGAGGATTTGTATAATATTAATGAAAAGTTAAAGGGTGTTACTAATGTTGATTCAGAGGAATGGAAGAAGATAATTCAAGATGAGTATGAGAGTATTATTGCAAAGAATGTTGATTCAAGTTCTAAGAGTGATGATCTTAAAGATTTGATTCCATTTGAAAATTGCATGAGATATATCGGTGTACCTGTTATAATGAAAGATAATGAGGGAGACATAATAGGTGTCTGGCCATCTACTGTTGAGGATGTTAAACATTCATCGGGTCTTAAAGTTGTCCCTCCAATGAATGTTGTTTTCATTTATAAGAATGAGAAGTAAAGCCGCCATTAGTTAAACGGTTGAGTTATGTTATTTGTCAAGTTAGTTGTACCCGAAATGAAAGAAACGAATGATGTTTAATGAGGGTGTCTGCTTTTACAGTTAGTTAAGGTAGTTGGTTTATTATGGCACTGACGTTTCAAGACAATTTTATAGTTAGTTTGGTATCCAGTATGCGTTTGCTTCCAAATCTCAACAATCACTAAGTCTACAAACATATGCAATCACAAGTGTTTTGCCCATCAATAACTGCGGAATAAAACTTGAGGTTTTCTCTTGACACATGTCTTGAGTTGAGCAAAAGGGTTGTAACTGAACTGCTCCTCCTCGGGAGCTTCAGCGTAATTGGCATCTGCATAACTGCGCCCGTCAAGAGCTCCACTATCATACATATTTGCTTTGTCTTCGTCTTCGTAAAAGATATTATTATCTGCATGGGCCCCGTCATCCATATAATTACCCTGACAAGATGATTCACTGATAGCAGGCTTCTTCTTCATCACGGTTTGCAATTGATTAAAAGGATTATGTTCGCTGAAATCATTTGTGATATGCTCAATATCATCACCACATTGATCGGTATGACTAGTTTGATAGTCATGTTTTATATTGGAGTAGTCATAGTGAGTCATATTAGAGCTATATTCTTCGTGTTGCTGGACTGTAGGATCATCGTGGAGGCTTTGCAGCTCAGCAAACAAGTTGTACTCCTCTTCTATAATGTTATCATGATCATCCTTGAAAGCAACTACCCGTGGTTCATCCTCATACGATTGAGGAAGGTCTTCATGATGAGAGTACGATGAAGCAGCTTCTTCTGTATGGGTATAATTTTCGCTCTCTTCATACGCTGCTGTGCCACTTCTGCCAAACTCCTGATGCCAGATGTTGGTGGAGGAAAAGTCGTGACTTGAACGTACTGATCCTTCTTCATAAGCCTGATCATCACAAGTATCATGGTTAGACTGCTGATAGACATCACGATATGGATCATTTACATCAAGCTGTTGCTGCACTGAAAAGTTGGGCATCATATCATACTGTCGATGGTGATGAGTGGTAGTGATGACATCTCTTTCAACATCTTGATAAGTGGTGTCATGAATAGGTGCACGAAAGTAGTTGTCTCGACTTGCATCATGAAAATCTCCTTCACTGACGCCTTGAGTCACTTCCTCCTTCTGAAAACGACCGACACCTTGAGTCACTTCCTCCTTCTTTGCTGTTGTCACTTCTTCTGTTGGGGCTTGATTCTGCATCAACACGGGTCGCTGGATCTTTGCACACTTCTCCCAAATCTTCTGTACATATTTGGATGATTTTGTACCATCAAGCTCCTGTTTCTTACGCTTGCGTGATATTGGCTTGAATGCTCGTCCTACCAACCGAGATGCATACTCATTAAAGTGTATAGGAATATCTCTATGATGAGCTGGTGGTACATAATTTGACTTGGACTTTGACTTGGGCAAAGAAGTAGATGAATCATCGTTGCCAACATAAATCTCTGGAACTGGTGGTGGTTGAGATTGCTGCTCGACTGTATCATCCTTTGAGCCTTGTCTCTTATTTTGAGGAAAGAAACTAAACATGTCTCGTTTGGATGATGCATTATTCTCCTTTCCGTCATGTGGCTGACTTGGTTGTTGACGATGTCTACTGCTTTGAGGATCATCCTTGGAGCCATAGATGAGAGAATGCCAGACATTTGTCTTTTCTTTATTAGTACCACCACGTCGGTTTCGTCCACCACCATTGGCAACAACATTCGAAGTGGATCTGCGGTGGTGAATCTCCAAATCATTTACAGCATTAGACGGATGCATAGGCTGTTGTTGCTGTTGTTGCTTAAAGGCTTCACTCCATGGAATCTTTAAATATGGGTGATACGAACCGTCAGCAATCTTGCTAGCAATACTTGGTTCAATATATTCACCCAGGAAGGGCCATACTTCATTCGGATCAGTCCTATGATTTGAGCCAGCAATTGGATAAAGAGTTTCAATTTGTTGCTTTTCAGGACAAAACACTCGTTGGTGACGAAAGGTACGAAAGGCAATAAAGAACGACTCCTCAAAGTCCAATGGCATTCGTCCGGCGGCTCGTAATGCACTAAAGATCTTGGATGGAGTCCGATGGATTCGGACAAGCTTGTGAGCAAGTTTGATCCCGATACCAGGTACACCTTTGCAATAATCACATCCCGATGTAATGCATACGAAGACAAACATATCATGTGTAAAGTTGCGGAAGGAAGGATTGACACAAGAACCTAAATCTTTCATGAGTTGAATCTCTTGTCCTTGAAGCGTATTCCAATCAATCTTGAAACATACGCGAGGACAACCATACACAAGCATATCTGAATCTTCAGTAATGACCAAGTCAACTACATTTGTATGTGCAAGTCTAGCCATCTGAGCATCTGCCTCATAGGGTGCGACAATGAAGTTAATACCCAGATCTTTACAAGCCTTGATCAACATGTATCGCATCTTGTGAGTAACAGAACATGACGAGGCATAGAACCTACGTGCAGCTCGACTGTCTTTTGCTTGTTCAGCGGCCAAGGCCTTCTCGAAGTTCTTCTCTCGCTCGTCACGGCGATGAGCATTCTCTTCTTTCTTACTTGGTAATGAGTCGCCATCAATTACGAGTATAACGGACATGCCAAACTGTTTCTGTAGAATCTCAGCTCTTCCTGTGGTATAATTGATGCATTTCAATTCAACTTGTGATGGTTTGTTATCGACACTGCGTTGTTGTTTGCTTAAGGCTTTAACGTCACATGTAAATACTCCTTTATGTAACCACGACATTGCATCGACCGCTACCGTTAAGCCTTGGTATCTCTCCAGAGATACGGATTTAGTGATAGATTGGAGCGTTGGAAGAAGCCCCTTTACACCCATTATTGTTGAGTTTTGATTACTATTGTGGGGCTGTTATAATAATCTCTTCGGCTACCGATGTGTTCAATAAGTGTAGAAATGAACACAAGATGTGAGCAAAACTTTTTGTGGCTCGTTCTAGATTACAACAAGGGCATGTATGATGCTCAACAAAAGGATGTTGACCACTCAATTGGCTGTTATTGTCTTTGGCCTTGGCAGTGGAGAATACTCTTGTTATCAATCGACATAAGGAAGGTACAATAATGTCAGAAGAATTGATTTTTGCAAAAAAAAAAAAAGTAGCCCTCGACTCAAAACACGAAACGCTGAATGCGGCAGTGTGAACTAAAAGAAATCAACGATGCCAATAGAAGTCAACACGGATACATTGGTAGTAATAGATCGTATGTGGTCGACTGGTTCTTGTCAGCTTGGTACCTACTTGTCAAAATTAGTGTATAGAAAAAGAGTGCTATATTTATGTATAAGTAGCCGTAATTCAAACTATATAATATCCCTATAATTTAAGTTTAATGCAATCACCAAACGCTAGATAAACATTCAAACACAACTAACTGAGTATTTTGGAGCACTATCCAAGCACTTGCCATACAATTGAGCACATGGATAGCTAAACATGGATGTATCCCTTGTTGTTGCACCAACATCATCTAGAATTTCATCAAAGTGTAAATGATGAAAGGGAGCAATACAGTTGCCAGAGTATACAGCGGCGGATGGGTACACTTCTCGCTTCCATTTCAACATGCGATCAATCTCATGTAGCATCTCTGTGGGTGTCTTTTGATTCACCAGTTGGCCATCGACATATCTGACAAGCCAATTAGCAATGAGTTCGGATGATAGTACAGTACAAAAGCTTGAGTTATATCCTACAAATCCAACGTTAGGTATTGATGGGTTTACTGCAAATCGATAAAGACGAAACAACCCGTCTTTCTGATCAATGAGCTCATCCTTGACATGATTAGGAAGGAAGGGCAGATCCAATGTCCATCCAGTAGCTTGAATGACAACATCCGCCTTGATCATAGTGCCGTTGTTCAATAGCAAGGTCTTGTTGGATTGATAGCACTTGACTGTACTGTTGATTGGTACAATGTCGCCACTGTCAATAGACTCGATTAGTCCCTCAGTGACAATTGGTATCTCACATGATACAGAGTTTTGTATCCTTGTAGTTGGCATCATGTTATACTTCTTGAGGCCCAACTGAACAATGAGAAGAAGCTCCAACATGATAAAGTTGACGCATACCAACGGCATGGTGATATACCAAAGTAGAAGAGAAAGTGTTGACGACACTTTCCATGAAGTAAACTGAATCTCTTGGGCTCTCATGTAAAGCACATGCTTGAAGTTGATGTATCCACCGATAAACCTTGGTACTCTCCAGACATTTCTACGCATTACCAATGTCACTTGATTAGCTCCTCGTTCCATGGCAGCGTGAACGGCCACATCTGTGGCAGATTTTGATCCACCGATGATGACTACATCTTTCCCTTTCAAATCATCATCTGAGATATCCTTGTATTCAGAGGAGTGTTTGATTATACCACCCATCTTGAGAAAGGCATCTTGACCAGGATGATATAATGTCTTTTGATTTGTGAACGTTCCACTACATACACAAACATAGTCAAATTCCATTTGATATGCTTCTGATTCGTTATCTGATTTGATTTGCAATATCCAACCAATGTTATTTCCCTTTGAATCATCACACCTTTCCTCCATTGATAAGACTGTAGATCCGAAACGAATGTGTTGCATCAAGGTATGCTTCTCGGCATATGATTGTAGATAATTCTATGTGATTTATGTGTGTATCATGTGAGCATATAATGTGAGTTTGAGCATATCATATGAGCATAATCATGTGAGCATAGATAGGTGTCGATATATGATATGAGCAACAAAGATATCATTAGATACACATCACAACATAAACTAAACTTACAACAACATCCTGACCACTAGGCCACTCTTGACAATCCTCTGGAAACCCCATATCAGTAAACCGGTATAAATCCTTGGGGCTTTGTGTTTCGATGCCCGGATAACTCCGAGAAGAGTGCCACACTCCACCGATGGATGGTAATCGTTCAAAGATAACAACATCATGTCCTTGTGATGAGAATGCCTTGGCTGCTGCTAGGCCTGATACTCCTGATCCTATAATACCTACAAGCTTTCGTGGAGTGATATTGATAATATCGTCATCGTCGTTGATGAGGTGATCGGTGGTAGTATCATCGTCGTCTGATGTTGGAGGTGATGATGATGATATGGAGAGTGTACTTGAACGTCTACCTGGAACGGTACCTATAGAACTGCGTCTTCTTTGTAACATTGTTATGATAGATTAAGTTGTTATTATTGCCGTGTCAGAGGGCCTATCTCTCAAAGGAAGGAGTAACTTTTTTATTGCAATGGGGTAATTAAAGTAATCGAATTCTGTTATCGTTTTACTTCGGGGATATTATATTCAACTAATCAAGGATATAGGTTGTATATCGTAGACCTACTCAATTAGCAGCTGTATAAAGGATATAGTTGTAGAATAGCAGGCAAATATATCGTTCTATTCACTTAATAATATCATCAACATCGATGAACACAAAGGGTCCCTTTGTGTTCGCGTAGATCATTATGGAAGTTCTCTTGGTTAGATGACTGCAATTCTAGCCTAAGTTGCGAACTATTTACGACATGGGGTCATCCATCAAGGTTGCCTTGTACTACGCTTGTATAAGTAGTGATATTCATCTTTTATGTATTATGTATCTGATTGCAGTATGAGCTTGTCTACACATTTGCTTAGTGCGTTCACAGTCGATAATGCATTATTTGTCAATGGTATCATCATTCCGTCTAGTGCAACACCCCAACAATTTGAACTCGAAGTCATGACATCTTCGACTGATATGTGTTTGTATCTTTGTGAGAAATGAGTTAGTATACAACATTGTGCATTCATATTGTTGGCTATACCTAAAGCCTCGGTTGTTGTTGAGTGTCGTTTTCGAGCTGCTTCCGCTTGACCTTGATTATCATGTAGGAATGTCCCTTCATGTAGCAATAGATTGATAGGATATGGAGATAAATACGATTTGCATTTCTTTGCAAATTGTATTGATGGTCTTGTGTCACCACTAAAGCATAGTATAAATCTTGACGAGTCTGTAGATTGTATTTGATTATGAGTATGTTTTGTAGGAACATTCAATGTCAATACTAACCCAAATGCTTCCCGACAATGTTCAACTTCGACATTTTGTAGAGCTTGAAATGGATGGTATTGAGGTTTTTGTTCTTGTCGTATCTCCTCGCTTTGTCTGGGCAGTTTATACTCTGTAACAAGTGAGATTAAATGTCTTGCAAATGGAGAGTATTGTAGTTCTCTATGTGTAACTCCTACATAAAGCTGTTTGTATGAACTTCTAAGACTGCTACTACTTGCTGTTGTTGTATCATTGAGCATAACATTCAAGTATTTGAGCACCTTTGATGGAGCAATAACTAACAGTTTGTTTGGTTCTTGTTGGTTGAGATGGTTGCACCTTTGCTTGGCATTAATGATTGCTTGTACTACGATTGGTAAATCTCCATAATGATCCAAGTGAGCATGTGAAATCCAAATGAAATTGACATGGCTTAAATGTATCTTAAGAGAAGTAAGTTTTGATGTATCTTTGTTGCTGATGCCATGAAGCGATGGTAAATGACGAAGTAGACTTGTTAGTGTACCTTCGCCGCATTCCAATATGGCACCAAGAACTAACGATGATACTCCACAGTTCACTATTGGTAATAAGATACCATATGCACTACTTCCTCTCAATGGAGATGGTGTAGCACATCCCGTGCCTAATATCAGTATATGAGGGGACGATACATCAATGGCATCGTGAGAAGGTATCTTGATATCGTCCTTGCATTCAGTCTCTTCAGTTTGAGATTCGTCTGAGTCGCTATCATCCAAGTCAATCTCATTGCCATCAGTATCATTATTTGTACTACTACATTTGCCACAGATGCAGCATAGGTCTCCATAGAATGAGCACTTTATAGATTGAACCATGCTTTCATAATCTCTAGTCGTCAAAAGAACTTTGGCCTCATCATTCTGAGTTGAAGACGTCGAGCTGGCTTTGCAGCATCGTTTGCTGATACTCTCGACTCGAGAGAGGAATGAAAATGGTTGTTTTGTATCACTTTTGTTCCATCCATTTAGTGCAACTGATGTACACGATCTCAATCCATATGCTGATGCAGTGTATTGATTTCGATTATGGTCTTGTCTTACACTTGAATGATTTGAAGCAAGTGGAAATGCAAATGGTAAAGAGTCATGCAGTAGCTTTGATCTTCGCTGTGCCCGAACGAGTATCCCTTCGTCAATACTAATATGATGGGGAGATGTAATTAAATGATGTTTTGTTATCTGATTGAACCATGATGGTACCTCAATTTTATGGTCTGGAACTTTCTTCAAGCTTTTATCATCTGTTGTACATTCTGTTCTTTGGCGTTTACTAGATGGCTCTTTGAGGATATTCCCTGCTTCTTTATCACTACCTTTAGGTGGATCAAGGTACAGGATAAAGTCTAATAATATAGGGTCTTTCCGATTAGATACAACCTCTTGTGGGAGATTTCGAAGTGTCTGCAAAGCATTCTGTTGTTGTGATGGATCTCTCGGTATGATTGCAAAAGAGTAGCTACCTCCTTCTCCGCTCCCATACTTGGTCTTTTGTGGAAGCAGCATGATAATGTATACTATTGAATAGTTATTGGTTGAAGATTCTGGGTTGTTGTTGTCACCTTCATCCTCTTCACTCTCTTCATCGCTAGAATCCTCATCAGATGATGACGAAGACGATTCATCAATAGATATCTCCTCTTCATTAACTTGTTCAGTATCATTTGAAGATTTATTGATACTTTTAGAGAACGATACATTTGAAGCACATTGTCGAATACTCTGTCCCCATATCTTGACATATGAATCAACATATACCTCATACCATATACCATTCTCCGTTGGCACTTCACATATTCGAATTGACGGTCGTCTCCTGACATTACCAAACATTGTATCTAGTATACCATCAACTGTACTACCAATACCTCGTGGACCTATTATTGATATATCACCATATCCACTAGATAGTTGAGATATGCTGTCGTCAATCTCAGGTGCAGAATCAGAAGAATCCCAATTGATTGTTTTTTGTTTAGATATTGTGGTTTGTTGAGCAATCTTATATCCCGATTGTATCAGGCTTAGAAACAAAGATGGCAATCCACCCAAACTTGCACATCTCTTATTATTGTTATGTATACCATTATTATTATTATCGCCATTATCAAAAGGAGACAAACTAATCAATGATGGTATAAATATAGCTTTAAAGGCACCTCCTTGCAATAATTTGTATGATTGATCGGCAGATATACGACCCGTCAATGAAGGTATACCAGTTAGATTATATCGGGCTATAATTGTCCCATCGTCTACATCATTATCTGTAGATTGTTCAGAGAAATTGTGTTGTTCATAATAGATACAATCCGCATCAGCTTCTTTGTTAGTTTGATTATTTTTATTTGCAATGTTGATGTTTTGTTTAGTATTATGAGTACTATCATTGTAACATCGACGTATGGTAAGAAATAATGCAGGTTCTGTCAGTTCACTTCCATCGGTAAGTACCTCTATTGACGCCCTCAATACCATAGATAGTCTATGATCATCACAAGTTGTAGAGATTGCTAATTGCCTACAGTTGATGGCGATAGATAAATAACTGTTTTATCTTATGTAATTGGGAGTCTTTGATAATTGAGGGGGGGGAGTTGGTTGAACTAGGTGATTGATTTGATACTCTTTGATACTGTTCATTGCTCTGAGATTTATCAAAGGATATGTAGACATCCTGCAGCGCAGCCTAGCGCAGCGGCCGCGTAACAATTGTGGTAAGGGATGGGTATTGTAGTATCTTTAGGGTGTATCTTCCGCTAAACAAGCTCTCTTACTTAATTATTGTTGGCTAATTAAGCATGTTTAGATTGCATTATCTTCTATCATTGTCATTGTCTTGGTCATCTTTCATCAATATCATCCTTATCTGTATAAGTAGATAACTTCACCTCTTTCAATAAATCATCAATCCCTTCAATATACTCTCCTTTCATTGCTTTTTCGGTTTCCTCTCTTCCCCATCGTTCATTCATACTTTCTAATAACTTTATATTTCTACTCCATACTTTACTAGCATCACCTCCCAACTTATCTACTGCGTTTGTAACTTCATTCTCTCTTAATATATGAAACATTGGGTATGGTGATCGGTTAGTATAGTTGTCTACACCATCTGATCCACTACCATCAAACTCAAACTGCGGGTGGAATGGCGCGATTTGTACTAGCCCGTGTAAATCATGTTCATCCATTACATCTTCTTCTAATAATTGTATTAATGACATGTATCTATGAAAATCATCAGGATAGAATTCTGGTGCTACTACAACCGTTGTTCCATCATGTTGTTCATTCGATCGCGATATTAATTCATAGACCACCGCCGCTGCTACATATTCATCATCATTACCACGAACTACTGATACTTTTAGTTTATTCTCTTGGTATGGTTGGTTTGCAAATGGACATAAATTATATCCTATTACTACCTTTTTTATCCAATTTAGACTTGTTGCTTTGATATCGTCATTTGATGGTTGATAGTTGTATTCATCTAGTTCTTCTTCTTCCTCGTATCCATCATCTATGTTATTAGTATCATTTATATCGTTACCTGTGTCGGTATCATCATCATTTACCTTACTCTTTGATTGTATATTCTTGAGGAAATGGTTCTTAAATGACTTTGAACCAAAGCATTGTGCATGAATTTGTGATGGGTTATGAAATTTGTGCATATGATGTGCATTATTTTTGTAATGATTGCTAAACGCTGCCGCCGCTGACAAATAACTTGCATGACAGCCCTGACGAGCCGTCTTTGATATAGATGCAGCATAGCATGTCAATAGGTGGCGTTTAGTACGCATCATAGTTGGTAATGGCTGAGAGAGATGTAGTATGCAAGTATGAGTGGTTGAATAAAAAATATCTTTTGGACATAAAGAAATTCACCGTATATCATAGTCTAGAGACCAGCCACCATTACCACCATTACAATTGTGAACACCTTCTTGCCCCCACTCCTTCTTGCCGCTCCCATAATAATACAGTGAACACACCGGATTATAATTTACAATAACTTACTACAACTGTATTGCAATACGAGTTGGAGATTATTAGATCTTACTAATCAACAACTTCCTAAAATTTACTGCAAATCGAATTTAAACATAATATACCACCTACACCTTATATAATATATGTATATACAGCCAACATGTCAAACAGTAATATCTCTGCCCAAGACTTTACCGAGGATAAGGATGCAAAAAAGAAGTTAGTTATTGAAACAATTGCAAAAGAATCAATACCTCATCTTGGTAACTCAAAACTCGATGCAACAATTCTCTCCGGTGGTATCACAAATTACGCCTACAAGGTATTTGTCGCTGATGATCCTGACACTTGTGTATTTGCAAAACTAAGTTTTGAATATGCACTATGGTCTCCCGACACCCACCATGATTTACAACGCACCGTCAATGAATATGAGATGCAAAAGTTAATGTGTAATCATGTACCAAATTGTGTAGTAAAGCCATTGGCATGTTTGGATGTGCAACATAATGATCAGAATGCAAAATTATTAATTACTGAATGGTCAAAAGCATCTGAACAATTTGGTAATCAGTTTGCTGATGGTGCTGTTGATGAACGTATTGCACCTAAACTGGCTGATACGCTTGCAATATTACATAACATTAAAGACTTTGATGATGATTTTAATCAACAAGTTAAGCCGGCAATGGTTGGATTATTACAGTTTGTTAAAAGTACTGCAGGTGAAGTGTGTTCAAAAGAAACTCCGAAGGACCGTACCGAGGAATATTGCAAGGAAGTTGGGAAGGAAGCTCTTCTGAAGATATTACAGGCAAATATTGATAATCTTGATCAACGTGATTGCCTCATCCATTCTGATGCACATGTGTTTAATATCTTAGTGGAATCTAAGCCTTCCATTGCTGAGTTGGAACAATTTGGATCAGAAGGCTTGATGGTACTCTGTGATTGGGAGACAGTGATTGTTGGTCCCATTGGTAAAGATATTGGAGGCGCAATTGCTGCTCCGGTTGGTTGTTTAGTGGGGCACATGTTAAACGGATACCGAGAAGAGAGTATTGATAAGTATATCACAACATTATTGGATGATTACACCTCCAAAATGATGGAGGCGGGAAAGACTCAAGAAGAGATGGCTGTCATCTTCAGAAACATACTAGGGTGGTGTGGCATGGTACAGTATGTGGTTTTTCACTTCCTCGGTGTTCAGTTGGATGCATTCGGTGTCGAAGGAGATGACTTGCAGGCGTTTGTTAGGGATAGTATGGGTATCCTTGGCTTAAAGTTGATGAAGGTGGCATATGAGGACACAGATCAAATCTATACAATGGATACGTTGAAGACCATCTTTAAGAATCTGGTTGATCAAGAAGTTGCTTTGGCAGAGACAAACTTTGCTTCCCGAAAGAGAAAGATGCTCACGAGGAAGTCGTCACTATTGCGTATGCAAAATAGGCGTATCAGTGACGCTTCGACATTCTTGTTATCTGTAAATAGCTTAGAAGGTATCGAGGAATCATTGTTGAATCTTTAGATTCTTTCAGTGTTGTGTCGGTATATATTGTCGTGGTGGTTAAATGTCTTTTAATCTTAAGCTTAATAAGAGACATCTCAAGTGTATATTGTACCACTACTCTCCTCTAATAGATGTATCCGTTCCGCGTGGCTTGATGTTGTTTGATGTCTATCTCGTCTCAAATCTCCTTGTGTACCATGCATGAGGGCCATAGTACTCAGTGAAGTGGCAATTGAAGAATCTCCATTACTCTCGTGTCTTTCATAAACCTCTCTTGGACGACGACAACTTCTTCTTTGGAACGTTTGTTTCAATAAGAGTAGTCCTGCCATGATCAACAGTATACCTGCAAATGAAATTGAGAACCCATCCCTCCTATTCTCGTTTCCATCCATTGTTGACATCAATATTCCTTTCTGTATGAAGCCAATCTTATACCTAAGGCGGTGAACGGCACTTTGTATTTCAGATGAAGCCTGTGCAATTGTGGATTTACCAGAGTGTATACTGTCGCTGTGGCTGTCCTCCTTCTCTCCACTATGGTTAATTCCATACACTCCGCCTGGATCTAGTTGCACATCCTCAGTGAACATCCCTCCTAAAGCAACGCTAGGAGACCGTGCGATTCCACACTCTCCTCTATGTCCCTTCTTTCCTCCAGTGCGTGCCACTTTGACGTATCCGTTTTCACCCCATCCTCTTCCCCAACTGGAAGATGCGCGTTTCACGATTTATGAAGATGAAGAGAGATGAGAGTAACTTATGTTAGTGTATACGGCTTTAGATTTCATATTGAACACATAAATTCACATGACAAAACAATACTAACGCGGGCTTTCCTGTTTCTACAAATCCAGTATCGCTGTACGCTTCCATCTTTTGATACTTCCTCGCCATATCCAACAATCAACATTGCTATTAAGATTATAATACCACAGGTGAGATACGATTTATAAAGAATAGATCAATTGGAGAAGGGATATCACTTACCATGATCTGCTTGTGAAGTTTCACACTTTCCTTCTTTCCCTTTGGTGCTTGTGAAGACACCCGATTCATATGATAGGAATGAAGGATCTGCCCCGATCAATCCAACTGCAACTGGACCAATATATCTAACCACTTTTTCTATATTGTCTTCATGATCTGGTGTGAGGATACCCCACGTCTTCACTGTAGCAATGGGTTGATCAACCTTGTGATATTTGCAAGTACGCATTGTTCCTGTGTACGGATAATTCTTGGTAGATGTGACTCCAAATCTATGCAGAAAGTAGAATGCAAGTAATGGGTTGCCTCCAGCACAGCCTTGATCATACTTAGTATCACAATCTACAAGCTCTTGCACGGATAAGTCAGCAGTGCTGATCGATTGTTGTTCAATTTGTTGTGCCGCTGCTACCGCAAACAGTTGTGGATCCATATTTTGCTCGTCACTATGTTTCTGAGAGGAAGCAAAGGAATATGCATCCTCGTAAGAAATATATGCCATATTTCGTGCTATTGAAGCCTCAAGAGTTCCTGTAGCACTTATTGCCCAGCATGAACCACATAGACCTTGATCCATAGCCTCGTGAACAATCGGTACCCCATCGGGATTGTCGGCTGTTGCCCAATTCAAATGATGTAACCACTTGTTATTATCTGAATCTTCGGTTAATCCACCCATCTTATTCTCCTTGTCAAGAAGAGATGAATTGTCTTTTGACTTCTTTATAATCTTCTTTCTGGAATGTCGTGTTAATGGATTGGCTGTGGTGTCATCTATCTCATTATGACCACCTCCTAACCACCACCATGAGTCTCTCATTCTTTGAAAGACATTCTCTTTTGGTATATCAGTTGCTGACAATTGTTGATATCTTTCTCCTTGCAGTTTATTGATCGTCCTGCCAAACTTCAATATAGTTTCATCATCATCTAATGGAGTAAATACTGGATTGTGTTGTCCTTTTGACTTGTAATGAGATAAGAAAGAATCTAAATCTAAGTACGTAGATTGTAAAGCATCAAAGTGATTATTATTGGTACTGGTTGGAGAAGATTGTGGCATAAGAGGCAACTCATGTGAACTCATATCTGAAAATCTATTTAATCCAACTTTGTGTGTCTTATCTGTATTGGTATTGTGTTTATTAACGAATAGTACACTGTGTAGGAATGCCTCTATTCTGGAGCTCATTTTGATACTTGTATTTGATGTGTTGTTATTATTAACTTCCCACATATTCCAAAATTGTTCTTCCTCATTAGTAAGTATAGGACGTTTATAATGTATAGCATGTTGTTGAAAGAGTGAATTGCAATCTATATTATTATTCTTTTGATGTTTCTTCAGTAATGTCGGTGCACTATCGTGAAAACTCTTTAGTTCACCATCTAAATGACTCTTTATGCTATGTACCAGTTGAGAAGATGCACATGATGATATCAGTGCATTATCGTATCGAAACTGCGTCTCGTGGGGACGCATAGTGTAATAGTACCCACCACAATACTAATAACTACCTAATAACTAATCAGTATAGGGTGATTCCTTTAATTTTATGCCAGTCTACGTATCGACCTCATGTGTTGCACTGCAGCAAATTATTGTGTGATATGTGGTCGGGGTGGTTGGACAACGATATGATGTTATTCGCTAGTATCAATACAAATAAGCCAGCAAATATGTTCTTCATCTTTCTACTCTTCATACTACCAATTATCTCAAATTCATTCACCACCCAACAACAATATCAACAATCAATAACAGCCAAAATAAAAACGATATCATGCACTCAATTATCAATGTGTCAATTAATGGGTATGAATTGTGCTGCATTGACAGATTTCACTTTCTCATTTAGAGGATTTGCAATGAGAGGTGGAGCTACAGACGTTCATAGTCACGGTTGGGGATTATGTTTCTATGATGGCCGAGGGTTAAGAGCTTTCCATGACTCTGATCCAGCAGCAGATTCTTTGTTGGCGGATTTCTTACAACAGAATCCAGTTAAAACATTGAATATGGTTTCTCGTGAGTATTATATGTTATGTTCTTATGTATGATGTGTTAATATTATGTTCATAATATGTTTATACACATACTTATAATTATCTCATAATGATATATCATCTTTTGATAGACATAAGATATGCAACCAGGGGTGAAGTGAAACTCGAAAACGTACATCCCTTCCAAAGAGAAATGTGGGGTATATCCTTTTGCTTTGCTCATAATGGAGATGTATCAGCCTTTGATAGAAAGCAATTTGCATCCTCAGAAGAAGTTATAGATTGTCAATCGATAAATGCACCAAAAATGAGTAATAAAGTGAACAAATCATGTGTTAAGATTCCTTGGGTTGGAAATTCCATTGGTGTAGAAGATACAGGAGAAAGACCTTACAATCCTATTGGAGCTACTGACAGTGAGGCACTTTTCTGTTCTATATTGAACGCCTTAAGAGCAAGATTCGATGTACTTCCAACTTTACCTATACTACACTCGGCTATACAATCATTATGTAATGAAATTGTTGCAATGGATGCTGAATATGAGGATTCAACAACTATACTCAACTTTTTATTGGGATGCGGACCACATATACAGTTTGCATACTCGTGGCCTGGAGCTAGAGAAGAATCAGAGGTATGGAATGGTCTCAATTATCTTGTTAGAGAACCTCCCTTTGGAACAGCACACTTGGCAGATTGTGATTATACAATAAACTTTGCAACTAGAACAAAAGACGACGATAGAGTGGCCGTCATAGCAACGTCTCCCCTAACAGATGATGAAGACTGGGTAGAAGTTAAACGAGGTGAATTGATACTCTTTGACGATGGTCTTCCACATCTTGCTCCTGATGAATGCTATGAAGCCGAACTTAGAGATCATGGGCTGGAAAGCGATGTTATACCAACGACACCGACATTAGAAATAGATATGAGGAGATATGCCTTGAGGCGCGATTTTTTTCTAGCAGACGGGATATAGGCACTCATAAATTCAATATATTGGATTAGATCTCATGGCATTTTGATATCAAAAATACCATCTCTATATTCATATCTATCATCATTGATACACATGGGTGTGACGTAGCTTTTGAAGAGCTCCAACATCCTCTCCACTTAAAGTTTAGGCATTCAGTTCATTATCCTCCAGCACTATCCAAATATACCATCATCAGTGAAGAAGCATCATCTACATTAGATATTTCGTGGAAGTCAAACCAGGGTGATGATAGAAGGATTGATGCAGGGATACGCTTGTCTTTTATATATGAAATAAAAGAGAGATGTTAGAAGAATGATTCAAAAAGATGTTATAGTCGTATTTATACATTGAGGATACTCACGAGGAGAATGGGTAAGACATCCAAGTAGTATCTCTCGTAGTCCATCACTGGTCGATTCTGGTATGTATTCACTCATATTGCATTCATCCAATGTTTGCACGAGCTCAACCTAGTTGATATGAACATAAAAACTTATAAGACTGATGCAAAGCTAAGTTGTTCAAAAGAAGTCACAAACACTTACAACCGATGAAACATCCTCAAACGGACTATCACCCCTAAGCATTTCCAACAGTACTAACCCTACACTCCATACGTCACTTGATCTTGTATATACCTTCCCTCGTAATCGTTCAGGTGACATGTATCGTGTAGTTCCGACAACTGTATGATTCATAATCGTACCATCATTTGTATCAGTAACTTGTTGTTTGGAAACTATACCAAAGTCGGCTAGTTTCACTTTACCGGAGGAAGAAACTAGAATGTTTGCAGGCTAAGTGTTGTTGAGTAGAGGATTTGTGTTAGCAGAGAATTTACTTGTCACAATACCAGCTCAACCACTCAATTCTAAACACCTCACTAATAATATGATACTTACCTTGATATCTCTATGCAACACACCCTCATAATGTAAATAACATAAACCCCATAATATTTGATATGCAATTGCTGCCACGGCATACTCGGGCACTTTTCTATGTTTACCATTGTCAGATGTTGGCGGTGATAAATTACAACACAATGGTGTACCAGGTGTTGTTGGTAATGTGGTTGCTGTCTTCACATCTTGTTGATTTGGACTGCCAATAATTTCTCCCGCATTATCATTATCAACATTATTACTTCCACTCATCAAATCAACTAAACTACCACAATCCATATATTCCAATACCAAGGTAACATTATTCCCATATCCACCATTACTACCATTATCATTATCTAAAAATGCACCTTCCAATTCAACTAAACAATCACATTTAAATGTACATAATAATTTTAATTCACGTATTAACATTGATCGTTTTGTTGGATCATGGAGTGGGAATAATTTTAATGCATATGTTGCTGATGATGATGATGATTGCTGTAATTCTAATTCTATATTCTGTTCATTGGCAGTTTTGTCATCGTGTAGCTCTATGTTTTGTATACCATCTACAACATCTTCTACACTTTCTACTTTTCTAATACCATCATTACTAGGTGTCTTTCGTCTAGCCTTCCATACACTACTACAAACACCTCTACCAACACAATCTTCAATAATTAAATCATCAATACATAATGATCCATTATTTATACCATTACATCGTAAGAAGTTAATACCTATTGATAATCCTTCATGTCGGTATGTATTCCCTAATGGTGATGGCGGTTCTAAATTATTTTGATGTGAAGGATGGTGTGAGGGTAAAGAGGTGTATTGTGGTTGATGATTATAATGATATGTTGATAGTGGTGAACCTAATTGTTTATTGTGTTGTATATCATGTTGATTGGGGTGTGAGTTCTCTCGCTGTTTTGAGTTTACTTTATTTTGCTGTTGTTTGTTGTCAGACTGTTGTTGTTGTTGTTGATTGTTATTGGGCTGTCGACGAGTATGCCGAAATTCATCACCAAATCGACATCCGTCGAGATTGAGTGATAGACTTGCTATATTTGGTTTTCCCATCCTTCGTTATTACTGCTACCAACCATCGGCAGCCGCTGATAACAACAAAATATCTATGATGG
>Ga0214478_100060_pt1 | contig 50037 bp, 46 predicted proteins | sample M1_20Mar14CPVII9_2_FD_178001 | JGI IMG/M metagenome (GOLD analysis project Ga0214478, IMG submission 178001) | Marine eukaryotic communities from Monterey Bay, California, United States - M1_20Mar14CPVII9sort6BwellD7 | ecosystem: Environmental > Aquatic > Marine > Unclassified | place: USA... | reverse complement strand
AAAAAACCAAAAAACCCCCCCCCCCCCCAGCAAGCCATAGATTCGGCGCGGCTCAGTATACGTATATAACAGTATACCAACGTATAGTCTAGTAGCAGTAGTAGGTACCATGAATAATCAAGGACGGCCTCAAGGCGCACTAGGCAACGAGGCCCTAAACATACCAAATGATGAATCTAATAATAAAATAACTCCCGAACTCTTAGTCGATGCATTATCAGGACATGAAGACGGCTTACTATCCATAGCTGAAAAGTTAATGACACATTATGATTCAGGATATGATGCAATGGGTGAATCAATAATAGATGCCTTTGCCGACGTACAGAAGTTATTCCAACATGTCGTGGAGGCGGCACATATGGAAGGAGCAGCGTTAGAACGCGAACGAGGTGAAAGTGAATGGAGGAAACGGATGGAAAGTTTAGGTATTAATAAGGATGATGTTGAGGGAGTGTTGTATGGTCAGGTGAATGATGATAGTATATTAGATGGTGCGGACGGTATATCACACAATAACAGTCAGGACTTAGGTTCCTTCGATAATGACAACAATAATAATATAACACATCCAAATAGCTCACCAACTAATAAAGAACAAGAACATCGTCACGAGGAATTAATCGATCAAGATGTACGAGATGTATTAATCGATGCCATTAAACGTGGACAGCAATATCGTGACACATCAAAGTTTAATGACTGTCGAAAGTTATATGAAACAGCGTGTGGTAATGCCTCATCATTATTACCAGTAGATTCAGATCATAGAGGACGGTTGCAACTAGCCGTGGCCCGAGCCGAAAGTATGAGTGCTGATAGAGCATGTGCTATATTAAAATATGCAATGGATGATGTATTACGGAGTGGATTGACATTACGACAGGGAAAATATCCACAGATGGATATGAATGAACGTAGTGATTGTGTATTAGATCGTCCTAATCCATTACGGAAGACTTTGTCAAGGGGATATGATGAGATTGGTGGAAGTAATAATAACAGTTGGGGAGGATTAATGAATTCATCAAGAGGCGGATCATCAAGAGAAGTAGAAACTAGCATGGTTGAACAATCCGCCGAGGAGGCATTACAATCATTAGTAGAAGAAATGAAGGAAATATTAGCAGCACCTGTATATAACTTAACCCCACTACAGAATGTTAGTGAAAAGTTTTGGTTGGCATTAAGTGAGGCAAAGAAGTCCAATACAAAGAAGGAAGAACGATTAGAACAGGCATTGGCCAAAATTAAGGCAGATTTTCTATTAGCAAGGGAGGAGTATGAAGAACAATTATCAGGAGAACGGGAACGGAATGATGTATTAAAACGTCGATTAAATGAAATGAGATTAAATGCTAGTAGTAGCAAGGATCAGTTGTCAATAGAACATCAATATCATCAACAAGAGGATGGCGGAGAGAATAATATACATTTACCACAAAGTGCACGTTCCGAAGGAGGAGGGGGATATCACTTTGCCATGGATGATTCAGCTACAGCTGCCAATGAATCATTCTCATCTAGATATCGTTCGAAACACTCAAGTAGTCAATCTGTGGCGTCAATGGGAAGTGAATTTGCCCAGACTGTATTGAGTTGTATCAGTAAAGGAAGGGAAGGGTAGCATAATGCTATAAGTAAAAGTGATATGGCGGGCAAAAATTGAATTTTTAATTTTCTTTCAACAAAAATCAATCTCATAAATTTATTAATCAATCAACTCAACTTAACTAATTACTCTAAATCATCATCATGTCGAATCAACGTCCTCTCAACCAAATGGACTGTGCAGATTGGCTTCAATATATGGAAGAAGTTGCTGATGACGAAGCCAAGACTTATACGAAGGGAAGGTGAGTTGTTATTTATTTGTTCTTATTTGATCAACTTGTTTCTTCTTTTGTTACAAGTCTAACGTTTCATTATCTCTCAGTTGTTGGAAACTTCCTTCACCATACAATACAATTCATGAACTTCAGCTCTCTGAAGAAAGAAACAAGCTCCATGAACGTATCAAGACACTGAGAGAAATCAAAGCAAATGCCATTCTCCTAGTCGAGCCAAGTCGCGTTGCTCAATTGGAGAATGATATTTCATCTATTCGCCGTGCCATAGCTTGGTATGAGCGTTTTCTAGACTCATCTTTTAAAAAGAAACCTAAGAAGAAGAAGCCTCGGACGGCACCCGTTGATCAGTCGTCTTCTGTTACTCGTGGTGGTGCCTCTTTGTCCCAGTCATCTGGCGGTGACTTAGCTGACCCTCAGCCGTTTGAGTTTGTAGAACCTATGTCATCTGGTACATCTTCCTCTGCTGCTTATGGTGGCGGAGCCTCTTCGTCTGCTATGGCATCCGTTGCTCGTGGTGGTGCAGATCCAGTGCCTTCGTTTATGGCACCCGTTGTTCAGTCGTCTTCTGGTGGTAGTGGCGGGACAATGGTTGACAGTAAGTCTTGTGGCACCCTCTACTTGTTTGTCGTCAAACTTTGGCTTTGTTCTTTGTCTCACATTCATATCTTTGTTGTTATCTTAGTCACCAATCAGGGTACCAAGACTACTGGTCTGAATGAAGAGGAACTCGCCATGTCTTTGCCAAAGAATGGCAGGGTTAGTCGTACAGGTGATCACTTTAGAAGGGAACGTGGTGGTGGTGCTGGTAATAATCGTGCTGCGATCTTGGGAGGTACATTGGTTACGCATTGCTATAAACAGTCAAAGCTTGTGGTAGGTGATGACAAAGACAAAATTATATACCCTATCGAGGATTCACCTTTTGCTGTCTTGGATGTCTGCAGAGCAAGGTTTGGTTTCTATTGGGTAGTCAACGAAGAGAACGTTAATTACCTGGCTGATCAGTTCCACATCATGGTTAATCGCTGGAAGGATAGGCAAAGTCAAATGGAGTCTAACCTTCGAGACTTTCAACTTGACATCGTCAAGGTTACTACCACGTCTCGCCACAAGATCTGTATTGCATTGGCTCCAGTAGGTGTTGACTACACTGAGGATGTCATTGCTGGATTGATTTTTAATCCATCCAAGCGAGGTTCCTTGGTCATTTTCTGTGGTCATGGTGGGTGCTATGTACAGTTGGATGCCGATAGTCAACTGACTGACCCAAGTCGTTGTGTTGAACATCAACTGTGCATTGAATGCAATGTTAATCCCGTCAACTTCGTCCGATTATCTCTTTGTAATGATTGTCATGATGAACAATTATCACAACAGCTTTGTCGAATGAGTCATGTTGGCCAGTGCAGCAACACTGTATCTTCATCGTATGCATTCATTTACTGCTCAAGTAAATGTAAGCTTGCTTCTAGAAAGTTGAGTTGGTGCAAGGCTACTGACTGTAATCATCTACAAGATTTTTCACCAAATACTGTCGTCCCAAAAGAGAAGTACCATAGTTCATATACTCAAACATCCGAATACATCAATGCCGGTGGATTCACTTCGTATGGTCGTGGAGTCTTCTGTACTCTTCATTGGCAAGACAAGGCATTCCGTATTTGCAGGTGGTGTGGTACAGCTATGTCAACGATTGGATGGCAATGTTTTCCTTGTAAGAAGCTTAAGGCTGCTGATAAGCAGAAGAAGTTCAATGCTAGACTGCCAACAATTGATGAATAAGCATGTCGAATAGCCGTTACACAAGGGATTGGCAACCTAAATCCTCCATCCATTGCAACAACAATGGTTGGCTAAACTAGTACAATGATATAACAACAATCATCTGAGATCTTCTTCTCCTATTTATAATCTACATTACAAACCCTGTATTCTTCTTCTTCATTGGTGCATTCACAACTGGAGCCAAGTCATGCTGTACAGCATAAGTAGGTCTACTAACATTCACATTATTGACATCTTGCTGTCCCCTACGGAATTCGCTCAAACCATCTATCCCATTTATTTCTTTATGCCTCTCAAGAAATTCATTCCATCTACGGTTTACATAATGACCAATACCTTCTTTATCTGTCGATGTGTCAAAGCCCTCCGCAAATATCTCCTTAAGTGATTGATATAACCCTTGACATTCAGATTGTGGCAACGAATCCTCGCTGTCCAAGTATTTGCTAAGAGCATATGAGGACTTTAATGTATTTCCAAACCGGGCAAACATCTTCTCATCTTTGGATGACATTGTGCCATCCTCCTCTAATGTCAACACCGCCTGTAGAAACTGACCAAAGTCGTCGATATGAGGGAAGCACCCCCTTTGTTTTACTATTGACGAAACCCATTCAGTTCCTGCTCGAAGACTATCATACTTCTCCCTTAACTTTGCCTCAAATGTCTTCTCATCACCACCAACAAAATCAAGCATCTCTTTATACAACTTACCCATCTCGCTACCCTCATCCAAGTTCTTCCCTGTTTGTTTCCCACCCTTACCAAACAATGCAGATGCTAATGTACCCGACTTGTAGAAGAATAATCGAGCCATGACAAGAGCTTTTCTCTCCTCTGGTGTCATGAAAGCTTGTGTTCGAACAGTAGTGTAGGGTTAGTAAATTCAAATAGGGATAATGTATTGATGGACAAATGGTATCCTAAAATCTCCCCACATGATGAGAAAAACTTACCTAAACCAGAGTATCGAAATGCAATTTGGGAACCATTAATCTCAAATTCGTACTCCTTCGACAGCTTAGCTGACGTGTCGTCTTCATACTTTGCCAAATCAATAAGCCCTTCATAACCTTCGAAACACGAGTAGAAACCAACAAATGATCGCCCCATCTTGACCATAGCCTTGACATCAAACTTTTGGAGGTACGACTTGTTTCCCCAACATTCGCCGTGTGCGACATATTGGAAGAGCTTGATGTAGGTCGACGTGTAGACGCCATCCTCGTCGAACTTGATGTTATCATAATCCAATACATTATCACGTCCGTTGGCGGTTGTTGGGAGAAATGGTAGTGGCTTACCACCGTTGATTAGGAAATGATATTTGGCATGATATCCAATGGTAATTAGGGAAATGGCATAAAATTCATGCTTGGTCAAACCTGAGGCATTGCAAAACGCCCTGATCTCGGCATGGTAGTCTTCCTTACCCAATACTACACAACAAGCGTCAATAAACCTTACCCCGGGATGGCCTTCTTTCTTCTCATCCGGGATGATTGGTATACTACTAACCTTCTTCTCTTCTTGTGAGTCCGAGTACCGATCAAGTTCCTTGATAAGGGAGTTCAAAAGACTCTAAATGTATACAGAGACAAGTATAGCGATTAGCAGATATATACAAAAGTACAAATGAAACAACACACGACACATGTTAAAGTACGTACCTTAGAAAACTTTTGCATACAAGAGTTTATTCGAGGAATACGGCAGTGTTTCCCATCCTGAAGATCACTATCGTTCGTGGGTGCATAGTTTGCAAAAGCTGCACCTTCGGTTTTTTTATTCAAGCCCTCACCAAAATTGCTTTGCCATGTCTCCTTATTACCATCTTTGCCCTCTTTATGCTCATCATTCTCAGTACGAGACTTGATAACCTCATCACCAAGTTTTAAGCTATCAATCTTCTTCCCAAGCTCATTCTGCTTCTTTTCAAATGTTGACTTCAAGGTCTCGGCATCATTAGAATCAAGCAACCCCACTAACAAATCCTTGATCAACCGTTTGATACCACAACCATTACTTAAATATCCATCACTTGAGCTCAGAAATGCCTCCATTGCCTTGAGAGCATCTTTATTACCCCATCCTTTAAATATCTTATCCAACTCTTCTTCACGTCGTTCATCAACATTGATATTAGTACCATTATCACTGCCAGAAGAACCATTATCATTATCATCTCTCTCCTTCCTCTTCAGACCACTATTTCCCGGAGCATTGGCAATGTCGGAAACTTCCAAATCCGATGATGAAATACCCAAACCCCTCGATACACTACTTTCCATTGCACTAACTGATTGTGCACATAATATCCACATGAAGAACAGACGAATTATGACAAATGCTGGTGAAGTAAAGCAACTACGACGACGACTTTGTGATTGACATTTTGGGGGCGTTGTTACACTACTAATAAATGATCCCATAATCCTTTTGACACATTTAACTAAATGAAATAACCACCATGACATCATACTAAAACAATCAAATAACCACCATGACGCAATAACAAATGGTGCTGAAACCGTAATAATCAGAAATAATAATGATTGTGATGGATAGTTATTTGCCACATGTAGGATGGGAGGACAATAATATTCCCAATATATCAACATTCTTCTTAGGGTATCAGCAGCAGCTTTAAACAACAGAATAAACATTACCAATCTCGAAGTAAATAATCTCATGGTGAATAGTATTATTCCACCAATGATATCAGTTGGATTAGAACCAGATACCAATGATATAAATATAGCAATGTATATCAAAGGAAAAAGGCATAAACCTAGAAATGGTACCCACTCAGCATCCGAAGGAGTTGGCTTGGAAGTGTTATCTCCGACGATCCCACGAAGACTAATACCAGGAAAACACCCAATACAACAGCGCCACTGCTCAACACTAACGCCCATATTGATGAACAAGTTTGAGTTTATAAAGTAAAGGTATAAATGGTGGCTTATCTAGAGAGAGGGACACCTTAAACTAACAATAGCGTTACTAAGGCTAAGGGCCACTCCATTTCAAGGATACCACTGATGAGTTGGAGGATGTTGGTCTAGAACATAGATTAATTGTTACCCCATCCAGTATTCTCGGAATATTTACCCTCTCCTAACAATATTTTGCGTTGAATATGCATCCATGGGGTAAAATGGAATCGGCTAATCTAAATATCTTTATACGATATCTCCCCAAGGGACTAGAGATTAAGGCGAAGAGTTTAGTTCATTTGTTAAATTGTCAGGGCAATGAAGGGAGGAGAGAGTATATACCAGCTGATTCGACTGAAGATAGACATAGAAGGATGGAAAAAGAAGTGTGGTCTGGTCGTGCTAGTCCAAGATGAATAGTGTATTAATGAGTCATATGTTACATGTACTAATGCAATAACTGTTAATGTACGTACGATACTAAGTAGATACAGATATAATAATATACGAATATGTCATCATCCTAACACCTATGTGTTTAATCCGAGGATCTATGACTGTGCATGCGAGCTTATCTGTCTCTCATCTTGCAGTCTATCAGTGCTTCAGTTAAATAGAGTTTAACTTGCAAGGTAATTACTGGGAGGATACCTCCAGAGGTATCTTTGATCGTTACAAAGTTGCAAATAACAAATAAGTTTGTTACTGTTAGTTGTTTGAATTGCTAGTTGTTTAGTAAAAAACAATAAGATATCCAGGCTGAATAATATACCATAGTATCATGTGGGCATCGATTGCTTTGGCTGTATTCTTATCTGCTGCAAATGTTGTAGCTTCATCATCAAGTAAAAATGTAAATCAAATTACAAATAATGTGAACTCTTCATATCAACAAAAGAAGAGTAATGTAAATGGTATGGCTGATCAACGTCGAGTTGCACAGCTCGAACAGCCTGCCATACGAGAAGGTGTAGCTGCGGATGTCGGGGTACTTAGTGGTATGACAATGAACAATAAGAATCGTCGTCGTCCAAAGAAGAATGGTAGATTCTTTGGTGGTAACAACAACCGTAACCTACAAGAAATTGCAACACCTACTGAAGTGGACACTTGTCCAAAGCCCGATACATGTGAGCCTAGTTTATGTGCATGTGTTTCAGCAGGCGGCAAGGCCTATGATTGTGCAGCAGAGTTGAATGCCGTCTGTCAAGGAGTCGTTGATTCAAGTGGAAAAACATGGGGTATTGAAGGTTGTGTTAATTACCCAGATTATTACAATAATCTATATTGTCCATATGCAAAGTGTTTGATTGATGGAGGTACAAAGGGCACATGTGGATGTGAATTCTATCAAAATTCTTGTGAGACATATCGTGATGATCCAGAATATGCTGACAGTGAAGATATTCTTCAACATTGTGGAGCTGCCGCTTGTTGTGAGGCTAAGGATGCAGATGATCATCTTGGTAAGGAGGAATGTTTCGACGAGTCTCCAACCTCTATGCCCAGCACTATGCCAAGTGGGCCAACCGGTGAGTGATTGTATCAAGTTTTGTGAGGCTTAAGCTTGCATAATATGTTCAAGTTATTCATATCTCTGCTCATGAACTTTTTTTCTCTGTCTATTATAGTCTCTCCAACGACATTATCCCCTGCAGCAACACCAGTGCCAACTGTCGTTTCAACCGCTGCCGAGGAGGAGGAGGAGGAGGTAAGTATTTCACTCTTATGTGTTAAGCTTGAGTCAATAACATGTATCTGAACTGCACTAATATACTTTTCTCGATTTATAGGAAATCGCCACACCTACTGTTAGTGAGACTGAGGGCGTGCCTTCCAGTGCTGCCGCCGAAACACCAACTTCTAGCAGTGCTCAGAGTGTAGCATCAGGCGTCGTAGGCACCACAACAGTTGCGGCTGTAGTATGGTCTTTGTTGGGTTGAAAAGGAAAATGTGGGTAGAGAGTTTTAGAGAGTGTATGTTGAGAATGATAATATGTGGTATGAGTAGAACGTTTCTGACTTCAGTTGAAGTTCAATGTACAGTCGAGTCTTCCAGTAGAGACAGCATGAGGAAGACTAGTTAGTTTAGATAAAGGAATAGAGTTTAATGTTTGTAGAAGTCGTAGCTTGTTTGACTTCATGCAGGCCTTGAAAACTTGTGGTAACCACCCAGACCAAATAGACAATATGCCTACGACAACTTAGCAAACCGGAGAGGCAAGGGGAGTCATAGAATGAGAGGAGATGGAGATCGAAGAGGCACGACCAAAGAGAGGTCTCCATGTCTCTTGATTGGGAAGGGCTTGTAGTTCGAGCTCCTTTATCCAGCTTCATCAACCAAAGCCAGAGGAACAAAGTCTCTGTTCATGAACCCGTCCACCACTTGCAATCATCAAATCCATTTCATCAGAGTCTCTTGGTCCCATAACTAACTGCAATCAATCCCAAAACAACCTTCAACACTGGTGGGTAAAGCAATCATCTCCGAGATACCCTTCGTCATCTACCTCTCAAATAAAACTACCCATAATCTCCATATCATACTTGTCTTGAAAACCTGTGCAGCTTTGGGTATATCCTTAATCACCTGTGATGGAAAAGGAGAATAAAAAAAAAACAATTCCATACATGCAAACAAACCAAGCTGGTAATTCTGTTTAATTCCTTTTTTCTATTAATATATAATTTATGCATCCTCCTCAGCTCTCAACTTGGCAGCAGCATTGGTAACTCGGATGGCAAGTTGCTCAGCTCTTTCAATAATCTGCCTCCTAACACGAGAACTAACAGAATGTGCCACGGTAGCGGCATATGTCCTATTGTGCATCATGAGCATTTCCAAATCAGATACGTTTGATACTACAACACTCTTGAATCCATTTGGTAGAATATTACGTGTCTTCTTGTTGGAACCGTATCCAATAGATGGCATGGGTAATGCTCCCTTGAATCGACGTCGGACACGTCCATCAATACCCTTGGGTTTACGCCATGATGAGTTACGGATGCGGATGAAGAGATCACTCTGATGACGAGCAAACTTCTTCGTTCGCTTCTTGATGATGGTCTTCTTGGTTAAAGGTTGTACTCCTGCCATGGTTGCCGTCTACCTATATATAAAAATCTCCTCTATTGCAATCACCTCAAAAGAAGGAGCCAGGAGCTAATTATATGGGCTTTTCAAAGGGCAGGGCTGAAAATTAGTAAGCACGTAAATATTCGTATTGTATTATGCATTATGTTGTACTTTATAGGGATGTGATACCTCTCTTTCTTAGCCTCTACGAAACAAACCTTCGTAGACTTCACACCTCCCTCCCTCCGACTTATTGTACGCCTCTGCTCCTCTTGTGTTGAAGTAGTTAGAGCCGCATTGATATAATAATAGGAGGTAGGCAGGCAAGTTTATATAGCTTTACTGCAAAGAGATAAAACATGGTCAAGATTGGTAAGATGTTTGGGCGTTTAAGCCCGAACGTAACTAAAACATCAACAAAGGTTGCAACCAATACCACCACCACTACTACCTCTCCTGATCCAGTTGGTGTTCGTCAAAGTCAAATCACAGATCCTGCAAATACCACAGAAGTTCGTGATGAAGCACCCATCAACAATAATTCAATCACTGATGACGACCAAACATTCGACGATGTATCCCCATCTGATACTAATGAAAGTGGTACATATGCCACAACTCTCTCCCAACGCTCCACCGATAACGATGAGGATACTGACGCTGCAAATCAGGAAGGAGGAGATGCCAAAACAGTATTATCTTCAGCCGCCACCCAGAAGGGTGATGAGAAATCCAAGAAGTACTTTCATAAAGATGTTGTAATGAATAGTTTAGAAGATGGTATGAATAGTTTGGTAATTAGATCAATGTACTTCATTCCAAAGGCAAGTAAGGAGGATCATGTGGTTGTTAAAGTTGAGGTGAGTCTGTTACTACTGTTTAGTTTTAGTATAGGCATATTTGATATGTATTTGAGTATATCTTATCATTTATTCCATTCCATTGCAATTCCCACTCTATTAGGCATCCACAATTTCGGCACGTGATTGTATGATGTGCAAAGGACAAGAGATCAACAAATCTCAGTTACCATTCGTGCCCGGATTTGAGATGGTTGGAACCATCCAAACACTAGGCGATGAAGTCGAGACCAAAGGACAGTTTCGTAAGGGAGATCGTGTTGCCGCCGTATCAACCTTTGGAGGTGGCAACTCACGATTCATCTCCATCCCTGCCAGTCGGTTAACAAAGATTCCTAGTAATGTTAAAAGTACCGAGGCTGTATGCATGTTACATAATTATATCGTTGCCTTGAGGGCATTGCGTCTTGCCAGGAAGGGTATTGGGGGAAGTCAATACACTGGGATGAACATCCTCATCACTGATGGATTCTCACCAGTCGGTCAGGCTGTTATTGCCTTGGCAAGTATGGAAGGAGCTGAGATTCATTGCTGTGCCGATGAATCAAGGCATTCATACCTGTCTCGTTTGGGTGTGAAATGTTTTGATAAGGATCCTGAAAGTTGGCTGCCTGATGCTACAGGAACTTTTGATGTCGTGATTGATAACTCATGTTATGATTCATACAATTCAAGTTGGTTTGCACTCAACCAGAAAGGATCACTCATCTGCCTCGCACCTGTCCGTAACATTGACAGTGAGGAGATTAATCAAGGTGCCTGTGGTATCGAGATTGCCGAGTTACAGCAACAGTGGGCAGAACTTAAGGCAAAGTTGATGTCTAAAACTCACTTCATCAATACTGATATCATCTATGATGAGGATACTGCTCAGTACAAGCAAGATTTGAAGTACCTTATGTTCCTGCTCGAGAGAGGTGATATCAAACCAAAGGTTGCCGAGCGCGTCTCGTTGAATGACGTACCTGATGCTCAACGATTGATGCAAAGAGGAAGAGCTAACGGCTCTGTTGTATGTGTTCCATGGATTGAGGATTAGATGAGAAGGTAAAAAGCGTGAGATTCATGTGTTTGTTGGTCGAAGGTATTTGATGGTGTTTAGATAGATAGATAGATCCGACTGTAAAGTAGTAGAGTGAAGTATGTACAAACAACGGTCTCATTAAGAGGAGAGCGTATTCTTTCTATAGATAGATTTAAGTTCCTTACCTCCGTGTTACACCTCTATATGTCAAGTTAAGTTAAGTTAAGTTAAGTTAACAACGTCCTACTGATTAGTTTTACTACAAAGTTATGAATCTGCCGCCCTAAAGATACAAAGGGCAGCATAACATAACACAACACTGAACTGTACAAATATTATTATGGTAAACAAACAATCGTTCCATTAGCTTTTCCTGTCTCCAAATATCTTTGAGCATCGGGCACTTCCTCAATATTCACTCTTTCTGAAATCTTGGGTTTGAGTGCACCACTCTCAACCAAGTGACACAAGTACTTTAACTCTTGCTGGTACTTCTTGGGTTCCTTCTGTAAACTCTCATATAAGTCAAGATACTTTGTTTGGCTCATCATGTACCTTGCCTTCATGGTCGCCCACTTGGCGTGATAATCTCTAAAGTCCCCAAGAGCATCGCATCCACCACAGCCAGCTCCACCAATATGATCCTTGAAGCTGTATATAGATGTCATACCGGTACATATCAATACACCGTTAGGGTTAAGAGCCTTCCACGACGAGTCATATGTGTCAAAGCATGTATTATCAATGACAACGTCCATCTTTCCCTTGAGCTTGGGTAGCCACTTGCTAGGATTCAATGGTAAGCATTTCACATCAAGTGTCTTCATGTATTCATCATGACGGCTTTCAGTGGTGGTGACATATACATTGGCACCCTCTAGTTTGGCTAGTGCCACTGCAGCTTGGCCGACGGGCGACCATCCATCAGTAATGAGTACATTTGCCTCAGTGAGAGGTGTTCCATCTTTCTTCCCAATGCGTAATGCCTGATATGCTGTCATGTAAACATCTACAAGACACACGGCATCGGCGGCATCAATCGCGGTACTAATAATGGGTGCAACATTCGATGTGTTGAACTTGGCATAATACCCATTACCGCCACCACTACGCGACATACCAACGACACGATCTCCGATACGATATCCTTCAGCTCGTGCTGCCTTGCCGACGTTGGATATAGTACCCACGACTTCACAGCCAGGTACGAAAGGAAAAGGCACCTTGTCAATTCCAACTCCACGACGGAGGAGACAATCTCGGAAGGAAACAGACGATGCCTAAAAAAGATTGAGAGATGAGCAGATAAAGTTTGTTAGTGACACGACACACGAAAGAGTATGATCATAATAGATATATACACAAGACTTCAAACTTACCTCAACCTTGATAATAATATTATCAGGGTTACCTGGCAATGGTGTGTAATACATAGCCCTCACAACCAAACTGCTTGGACCTCCCGGTGCATGAATGATAATATCCTTATTGATAATAGTCTTCTTATTCTTCCTATTCCCACTACCACCATCTGTCATGGAAGTATCATCAAACAATGTACTGTCGGCACCTTCACTATTCATTGATAGTGTGGACTTGGTACCAATATCATCAGTACCGAGTGTTTCCAAGTCGGTGAATTCATCTCCATCTTCTCCTGGAAAGGATGTTTCATCTGTTACTTCCCCGGAAGTTGTCCCTCCTCCTCCCAGTGTCGTACTCTCCTTGGTATTGTTAATTGCAAGATCGTCAATAGTAGCTTTCTCTTCTTCTGGTTCTGGTTGTGCTTGTACTACTACTGAAGATACCGAGCGAGGAGTCTCAGTGAGTTGTGTCATTTGTACTGCTGGAGATGTTTGTTGTACTACTGGTGATGACGAGCGTACATTCTTTGTAACCTGGATAGTAACAGGTGATAATCTCTTTGCCTCAGTAAGTGCAGCTTTTGACGCAGCCTTACTTGCTTGAAGTGCCGCTTTGGCCTTCTTTATGGCATACGCACGAGTACCCCTCTTTGGTTCTTTTTTAGTTTCTTCTTCCGCAACTACAACTGGTTCACTACTACTTGCAGTAGCTTGTGGAGCAGGAGTCTCAACCTCTTTCTCAATGCCCTCCTCTTCTTTGACAATAGTATGCTGAATAGGTACAGTAGGACTTTTACTATCCACGGCCTTACTGTCATCAGATGCTGGTTCAGTTTCAATAGTATCCTCGGCAGGTGATGATGATCGACCCTTTTCTCCCCCCCCTTTCTCTAGTTTCTTTTTACGAATCTCTTCTGCCGCGGCTGCTACTACATCAAATCGATCGACTGTATCCTTCTTGGCAGTCTTATCCTTCTTTTCTTCTTCCTCTGCAGCATCTTCTTCAGTTTCATCAGACTCTTTACTACTAAGACTTTCAACACTCTTGGCACTCCCTCCTGAATATTCTGATACTGTATCAGAATTTTCAACATTGGCATTCACTGCTAATTGTCCAACTTTCACGTTGAGATCTTGTAATATACCATCTAATACTTCATCAGCGTTGGATGTTGAGGTGTGACGTTGACTGCTTTCTTTGGTATTGACTTGTGTAGATTGAGCTTCTGATGGCTCTCGCTTGTCATCTACTACTACTGCCGCTGGATCATTAGTTGCTGCTACCTTGTCTGTTGTACTATTTGTTTGTGTAGGCTTATTGTTATCCTTGTTGACAGTACTCTTGGGTGACTTGCGTATCAAACGCTTGATCTTACCAAATCCCATTGTTTATTGTTTTATGCTTTTTTGCTCAGTTTCTTTTGCAGTGGTATTGTATTACTCTAAATTATCAAACTCTATATAATATCCACAAACAATCTACAGTTCTATTGTTCCATACCTATACCCCCAATGCAAGCATTGATTGTTGTTGTAGCGGCTGAGAACAATACTCAACGCCAATGTGGCGTCAAGTCCATTTCGCTGAATTTCTTGTATCATAGAAACGGAGGTATCCCATAGGATACACCACCCAATGATCGATACTATTATCTAGGCTTGGCAGGCAGGAAGACATACCACCTAGGTTATTTGTATCTTCTACCTATATGTATACTGCACTCATCTAGTATATGAAACAACTGAGATATCAAGAGAGATAAGTTGAGTGTCGAGGGTATCCTAGGATAGTTTTACCAAACAATTCGCTGTCTACTTTACAATAACATCTTCCCCTAATAACATAAAGAACATATACTGAGGACGATCCAATCATCTTCTCCTTTTCTCCTTTCACATTCTCATTCTCGAAACATATACACTCTTCTCTATAACACATATCCTCTCAAATATGTACATTCACATTTTAAATGATTTGACCACCTTCATTCATATTCTGATATGAATCATCTTCATAGAATGTCACCGGTGCTAGCTCAACCTGTCGAGGAAGGCCAGTCTTTGTACACCATGTTGCTCGATATGTATCAAAGTCAGCTGTATGCCTCCCCATTTGACAGATTGTACATGGCATGCAAAACATTGCACAGAAGCAGTCTTCAATCCCTTCACAATGATCTTCTGGTATTTGGTACTTGTTTCTAATCGACTCACGAACCTTCTTTGTCAATAATATCATCCATACCAAGACAAAGAAATTGAAACAAGCCAACGGAAGATAATAGTTTGTACCTAATTCCATACCTCTGACCCAAGCCACACGATACATGAATATGGCACTGGCATTCATAGCGGCCCAGAATGTAAGTAATACAGTCATGTTAGCACAGGATAGGCTACTAACGAGTCTATTTGCTGGATTGCCTTGCCAATCTAAGCCTGTTCGTGTCATGATTTGTCCAAGTGATATACAAGGGAAGAACAATGTATCCAAGAATAGAGGATGGAATATTCCATCTCTCAAGCACTCTCTACCTCCATCTCTCCAGGCACCCAAGGGTACAGGTATTTCAATCGTGTTCAGCTCTCTCATGGTACTAACAAATCGTTGACCTTTGGTAACGCCGCCAGGAGGGACAGTGGCCAAGAACTTTCTTGATCCAAGTTGAGCCTCGAACATGTATCCTCCAGGTAAGTCACTAGGGGCCACAACATCGCACACTGGCTGTTCCTCTCGTTGCTTATTATTTGGCATAGATGCCATGGGTGGTGGTGGTGCTACATTCGCTTCTTGTATATACTCTCGTATACCTGGTGACATTTGTCCTTGTTCTAGATCATTTTCCATCATACCGACTCCTCCTCCTTCATACACTCCTGCAGTCTCATTGCGCATCCTTCCACTGTTATCCATGTAATCTTCTCTCTGTTGAATGGTAGGCATTTCATACTCTTTAGTCGGTGTCTTGTTGTACATGTCGTCTCCTCCTCCTCCCTGTAATTGCTCTTCTAAACTTAAAGCTACCAATCTTTGATTTAATTCCTCCAGGTGTTGACTCCAAAAGGCTGCTGCATCGGGTGTTACAGACCCTTGCATTAAGAATTGTGTTTCTTTAATTTCAGCTAGGATTTGTTGCTTTGCTAGAGATTCGGCAGATGTTTCAGGCATATGTGGAGTGTTATTGTAATCAGTAGTAGGCGCATTATATTGTTGACCTATAGTAGTAGTTGTTGCTCCGTATGGATCTAATCTATTATCTCCATTCTTTGGTGATTCTCTTGCAACTGGTCCTTGATTCTTGAAGTTGATTGGATACTGAAACAAATGCAATGATAAGTGAGTAAAGGTCTACACAGAGCAAATCATTAGATACTCATTTCAAATTTAGAGAAACTTACCGATACACCAGCACTTGAACTCAACTCTAACAATACATTCAAACTAGATCTATCCAACCCCAACATCATACATTGCATACTTAACTTTCCCACTGAACTATCCTTACTACCCACACCACTCTTTAATAGTTGCAATCTATACCGCAATGCCTCTACAAATGTTTTCCGTACCGAATATGGTAACATCTTTTGCAAGAATGCTGCATCCTCTGATGTTAATGTATAATGTGTAGTACCGGGTGTTGAATTAACTTTCGGCAAGAGACGTTCAGTCAATAATGTGGCTAATACAATGAAGGCAGAGTCGTTATGCTTTAGATCCATATTGTTTGATGACATGTGTGCTACACTATTATTTTTATTTCCAGGTAATCTTGATTTGTTTGTTACAGCTGAATAAGTTGATCCACTTTCATGCTTCATCATAAACTCAGCTGGTATATTACTATTTGGCGTGGTAGCATTTGCAGCTGGAGAGGTTACTGCTGTACGCTTACTTCTTGATGATGCAGCAGCTCTTCTTGCATTGTCTATTGCATTATTGGCCATTTCGACTGCAGCCGAGGCATGTCCTATTGACGATTCGTCACCACCACCGTACCCATGTATCATGGCGGCTGTTGATTAACAGTTTATTTATATCTATAGCCAGCTTCAATATTGATTGGCATGCAATAGGTCTTATTAGTCTAGGAGAGTCGGCTGTTTTAACAGTTTATCTCTAGTAACCTGCTTCAATATACTGATTGCATGCAACAGGTCTAATGAGTAGATGTTGACGGGGGAGGGGGAAGTTTTGATTAGTTATCTAAGAGGTTCAGAGGTATCTTCTTCGAGAAATTAGTTTGATTTTGCCACCAACATTATCGCACAATTCCCCCTAACATCAATTACACGGCCTGTGTATGTTATGGACTAGTAGGCTCGACGGCAAGTAATAGTAGTAGTATAAGACACAGGTAAAGGTACGGTTATAGGATTAGTAGTTACACAGGGAGCCTCGGAGATATAGGGCGAGGCATACAAAATTGCAAAGTATCTTCAAAAGTTGACATCAATCCAAGGTATCATGACGGGTGAAACAGCATCTCCACAACCATCAGTCACCAGTACTACCAACAACAACAACAAGGAACGTCTATTACTCTTTCATACACCCGATCCAACCGAACTAGGGATACAACTCTCCCACTGTCCCGACGGACATGTACGTATCCTCTTCAAATCAAATGCAAGTGAAATTGCTAATAATTCATTATTAGAAGGATCACTCCACCCCGGGGATGTAGTATGTGAGGCAGCCGGTGTTAATATGCGTCATCCAATTAGTGATCATATGTGGAAATTAACAAAGGGATTAATGATGGTTGCGCCTCGTCCTATTGAGGTACGAGTTTGTCATGATGGTATTGAAGAAGAATCTGATAAGAAGTCATCTGATAAAAGTTATTACCAATTGGAAGTGGGAGAACAGACACCAACTGAAATGAATGCAGTACTATTGTCAGCACAGGAACAACAGGGTCCATTGACACCCCCAACACCAATATCAACAGCAATTCGTAATCCATTCCAAGATGTTGGAAGATTTGGTAGTGAACGTCGTATCGTATTCCATACACAATCATTAGGTGTGAAGTTACATCGTTCACCCACCGAGGGTATAGTACACATTCTACACGTCACACCATTTAAACCATTCGGTACCGATTCTGAAAGGATTGTTCGAGAAGGTCCAAACAATGGACATTTAGAATCGGGTGATACCATCTTTGAAGTAGGTGGAGTCGATTTACGTAATAAAGTGATTGGTCAATTAGAATGGGCTGATATGGTTCATTTTATTAAACATGTCGGCCGACCGTTGGATATGGTTATTGCCAAGGATAAGTTATTCACTCGTGAACGGGCAGGTGCTGCAACTGGATTGGATAAGGTTGTTAGTGAGGTACAATCACAAGTTGAGGAAGCACAACAGCGGGAGAGAGATGAGAGTATGTTACTAAAAGAAGAAGAGGAAGAAAAGAAGGAGGAGGACAAGGAGAACCAAGAAGAAGACGAGGAAGAAGAACCCTTTACATCAAATGTTTGCTTCAATATTAATACAGATGATGTCTGTGCTCTACCCTGTACTGGCGGAGAGGAGGATGTTAACACCACGGCGGCAATTAATACAATCACGGGAATTTCTATTGCACCTTCATCAAGTCCTCGAGATGATAGTTCATGGATTAAGAAGTTTGATCATGGTAAATCAAGTGATAAACAGAAGGATGATACTATTGTTGAAAAGAAAGAGGAGGATACCAAAGAGACAGAGAATGAGGTGACCGAATCACCCAAGGTTAAAGCTCATCCTTGGATTAAGGAAGTAGTTGATTCTGATTCAGTATCTTCAATCGAAGAAGTATACAATAGGCATGTAGAGAATATTGTTGTCAAAGATACCTCCGAGCCAAAGGCTGAAACAAAATCACCAAGCTCTACATCTGGTTCAATGTCTTTCTATTCTAGAACACATCCTACTGGCAAGTCATCTGTAATTACATCTCCTTGTGTTGTACTGCCACCATCCAACAAGGATACACCAAAATCACCAGATGATGAAGAAGATAATGTTGACGAGGAGAAGAAGTCTGTAGCACAACTCAAGACAATGTTCTCCCCAGTTCGAAACCCAGTATCTGGAGAGGTCACCACAGCCACCATTGACACGGTACCATCTACCCCAGCATCACCAGAAGAAGAGGACATTCCAATAAGTTTAATGTTGCAACCTACTCCTGGCACCGCGAAAAAAGAGAAGGAGAAGGTTAAGGAATTATACTCTCCAATTGTCATGGATACTCCAGGACAAGAAGAAGGAGAGGAGATTGTCTCGTCTCCAGAAGGAGCTGATGTTTCTCCATTATCTGATGCTAGTATGGGAAGTAATAATGACTCACAAATAGTTGGTACGGCCGAGGAGTGTTTCAAAGATCTTGCTAAACGTTCACCAAGTGATAAGCGTAATGTACTTGCTCAGTCAATTCTCAAGGAGAAGAGAAACAGTCCTGTCAATAAGAAGGAAGTACACAGCCCTAGTACTGACAATGTAGTAATACAAGTGCCTCAGCTAGAAGCAACTCCTCCAAAGCCATTTGACGAAACAAACAACTCATCTTTCGGATCGGCATTCTTTACCAATCTGAAGGAAGAATTTAACAGTTCTCCTGATAAGAAACTGCAAGCCTCAGAGAGCCGAGATGATGAGGGTGTAGAAGGTCACTCATCCTCATCAACTTCGAAGAAGCAGTTTGAAGATTTTAAGATACTCTCCAAGCCTGATAAGAGCAATTATACGCTCTCCGGTGGCGATCTTTCACCTGCAGGATCAACCATCAGTGTTGAGGATAAGACTCCCGACTTAAAAAAGTCTAATACTACACCGGCACGATTCTTCAGTGAACGCTCCTTCCATGCAATGGACGGCGCTGTCGACTCGCCATTTGTTGGTAATATCAAGTTTGCAACACCTAATCAACGTGTTCCAGCTTCGGCCTTATTTGCTCAAGCATTTGTTGTGCAGCATCAAAGTAGTGCTAATGGTGTTGATGCTCCTGTTACTCGTTGGGTTCAGACTGACAGTCCATTGTTTGTCGTAAAGAAGGAAATGCATGACGATGCCGAAGCTAAAGTAGTCGACACTGCTGGATGCTGTTCGTCCTACCTCCAGTTTCAATCACCAAGGGTACAACCTGAACCTACCGTGAAGGGATTTGGCACCAACTTGTCTGCATTTGACATGTCTGAGCTTTCATCGGCCAACGAAGAGGTGAACAACAAATCATTGGTAGATGAAGACGGTGGATCTGAAAGTCCTAGTTTTGAGATTAATGAAACTATTGTCTATGCTGATGTTAGTACCGAAGAGAACATTATGGATTGTTGTGGTGTAAGCAATGCACTTTGCGGTAGTGAGAATATGTTTGAGGGACTTGTAAGTGACTGTGGCAATACTGATTCACAAAGACAAGCAAAGGAACGCGTGAACAAGGTCCCATCACCTAGGAGGAAGAACTTGTTGAGCAGACTTCGTAAGAAGAAGAATAAGGCTGCCTCGGTTGGATATGCCAACCTCGACGAAGACATTGCAGAACAAGTTCGTGAGGAGATGAGGGGTGTTAAGAGTGCTAATTTGCAACGTACTAAGCAAGCATTTGTGGGTACGAGTATGGCACAGGCATCTATGTTTGCTTTACTCGTTGATGATGAAATTGATATGTAAAAGAAATGGACTTTGCCCCCACATTGATGGATCTTGGTGGCAGGAGATTATATGTATGTTATATGTATGTCTAGAGAGTAAAGAAAAGTATATAAGCTGAAAGTGTTTATAAGAAGTATAGTAGTATTAGAATATCTGTCCAGAGTTTGTCTACTAATAATGAAGCTGTAAAGGGCGGCCGGTGGGTATCCTCTAACCTAGTAGGTACTCAACAGTCTTGGTATCCTTCGAGTTCAGTTCGAGTTTCGAGGTTATTCTTTCGTTGGCTAGAAACACAAACTTCGTCCATCACTCGAACTTGCAAATAGTCAGCGTTAGAGTTCATATCCGTACTCCACATCACCTTTGCAATATCAACAATACTCAAGTATGGCAGAAACTAAGTTCTCCTTTAATGGAGCAGCGGCGAACAAAGTACCTATTGATAACATCGGCATGGTTAAAGTTAAAGATATCAACGATAGAAATAAAGAAAATATGTTAAAGCTCATGCTATCACCTACAGCTGAGACTAAGGAGATGACGGTGGTTGATGAGTCAAACTCAACCCTATCGGCCACAACGTCATACTTATCTTCTCCTCATGATGGTAGTGTATTGCAATCACATAGTGAGACGATGGATGCAATCTTGTGTGTCGATACTGATATCGTCAATAATACTTCACCTCAAAGTCAAGATTCAGATGCCTTCTTAGAGTCAACGTATGCATCAATCTCTTCACAGGATACAAAATCAATTTCATCTATACTATCAATGGAGGACAAAGTCAATCTATGCAAGAAAGCAAAGGATATGGCATCGGCGGCAGTAGCATCGGCTTCCTAAGAGGATTATATCTACTATCTGACTTTCTTTTGTAATTTTCTAGTAACAAGAGGATTATATCTACTATCTATTTCACCATACTATCTCAATCTGTGTTGCCATTCCAAACGACTGCACATAACTATACATAACTTATCATTCTCAAAATCTTGCACTGCCTTGTTTACTTCTTCTTCGTCTTCTCTACGATCTTGGCTACTTCTTCTTTACTAGGAGTTTCTACCTTCTGTTGGTATTGGGCAACATCACTTACTCGTCCCTTGAAGTAGAAGATCATTGGCATATTGTAATAAGGAAGAGGGTCGTCTCCATGCCTATCGTTTTTGAGGCTCCCGTTCCCCTTCCTGTTACGTGGATCAGCTCTCATTCCTGCTTTGTTAGTGTTAGTAAGATAACTTTTGAGTGTTGATGTTGCATTCTTGTTGTGTTTGACTTCTTCAGTACCTGTGGCCTTTCCATTCGTTACGGAAAGTCCAATTTTACTCAATACTAGACTAGATCTGTTCCTGCCATTGCTATCATCATTTCCTTCCTGGGTGGACTTCTTGAGCTTGGCCTCTGTGATAACCGTTCCATCGATTACATGCTCCGTTGTTTTGACATGTTTAGTCAAGTTTACGAAGATATGTGCTGGGCTTCCACCAAGTTCCTCCTGCTTTGCTCTGTCTCCAGTGTTAACACTGAGATTATTCTTGCCACTGGCAGCATTTTTCTTTCCCTTAGCTGCAACACCTGCCTTATCAGTACCTTCTGATGCTATTGTTTAATTAGATAAACGATAAATTTAATGGTGAGAAGCTGATTATATACACACAACACACAACATATTTTCTTCCAAACTTACCATTGCCAGGATTGACCAAGTACTCACTGAGATTACTAACCATCCTTTCAATTTGTGTAGCACCCTCAATTGCTGTGCCATTTTCATACATCGTTGGATCTTGTGCCAATCTCTTCCCTTCCTCCTCAAGAACATCCTTGTGGAATTCACGGCTAGAACAGATTACCTGCGCTGCATCATACGTAAGACGGAATGGATCTTTCGGATCATTATGTCTAGCCACTACTTTCTTCACCTCAGCATTGTCTAATTCATACGCCTGTTTCTTCTCACCATCAACCTCTACCTTTGCTTTCTTCTTCCTCGGAGGAAGCTTACTAACATACTTCTTATACTTCTTCTCATTCTCATCCTCACTACCTTCTACTTTCGTCTTCTTATCTGCCGGGGCATCGGCACCCTCGGCACCTTTAGCACCGTTACCCTATATTAATAAATAATAATAAATGATATTGTTTATACATAACAAAGATATAATATTAATAATATGATACAGAAGAATTTAAAACTGCAACGTACAATCATGATAGCAGAACAAAATTAACATTGTTACTTACATCAATATCTAATTCATCTTTATCCCGTTTACGTTTATTATCAGCATCCGACGTCTTTAGTTTGTTTGTAGTAGTCTTCTTGGACTGCTTTATAATAATACACAACACAACAATATTGTTAGATATATTTGTTTTACACGACACAGAATTATGTTGTATTTGTATTTTGTTATCAATAATAATAATTTACCTTCTTTGAACCAAGACGTAGTGATTTACGCCTGTCATCTTTACTGTTACTACCGCCTTCTTCTGTTACACTCATGGTTGCTATTGTGGTGTATTACTTGATTAATCGATGTACTTCTGCTGATCTTTGATTTGTTGTATGACCACTAGTGCAGATATTCTTGCACACCATGCAAAAAAACTTGCACCGTGCAATTGCATTATAAGATCGCTAATAAATTAGAAAAAAGAGTGTAATAATTGTAGATCTGCTCACATTTTTAACACTGACTAATATAGACAAATAACCTTGCACTATGCATTAGCAATATGCACAATGCACGCCGTTGATAAGATTAGAACCATCTCTCCTCCAGTAATGATTATGTTCATAATGTCATTTATTATTATTCTTCCTCCGTATATTTATTTAATATTGATATTTATATCTCTATTGCAAATTATAAGAACAAACTTATACATACATCAAATCAATATAATAATTCAATCGAATCTACTAGTAACAACACTGGTAATAAATTACACAGTCAGTATATTACATATCGTGTCAATAGTTCAGAATTCAATAATAATACAATTGCAATGTCTACTTCAAACAGTAAACCTCCCAGAAATTATGCTAGCAATACTGCCAATAACTTATCTGCGTCATTGAATATAGATTCAATATCAAATGATAATCGTGCACCACAAAATACCAAGTACCGAGTTAAAGATGTAGTAGATCTGACGAATGATAACTCTGTTGTACAGCAACTATATCCTGTATTTAATAAAAATGCACCTACTGGTAGTCAATATCAAGAAAAGGATATACATGCTGAGCGTAGTAATGTCTTTGGACACAATAAATTTCGTGCTGGACAGGAAGAAGTGATTGTTGAGGCAATGGCCGGTAGGGATATATTCGTTTTAATGCCAACTGGAGGAGGGAAAAGTTTATGTTATCAGCTGCCTGCCTGGTGCTCCTTTGGTCTATCAGTTATTATATCTCCACTCATATCCTTGATAGAAGATCAAGTAGATGCAATGAACGGTATTGGAATTAAGGCTGTGTTTCTGAATTCAACCACGCCACAACAACATATCATATCTGAATTACAAAATCCAGCTTTGAATGGTGGTATAAAGTTATTGTATATCACTCCAGAGAAGCTATATCGATCTGAACTAGTGAATGGCCTCGTTAAGGATTTGTGCTCCAGAGGTATGGTTAGTAGGTTCGTGGTGGATGAAGTACATTGCCTTAGTGAATGGTGAGTAAAAGTTTCCTCTTCTGATCTTTTGCATCTCTTTATGCCTCTCACATTGCAATCCCTCGCATCGTCATTGTTATTACTATTATTGTCTGACTGATCATTGTCAGGTGGAGGCAATAAAGTTCTCAAAAGTTGCCTAATCTGTTCTTTCATCTGGTTAGTCAAAGCTCGAACAGACATTCGTCTACATACAGAATCATAAAATTGTCCCATTGTAAATAGATTGATATCAGAGACTTCATCGTTGAAGACTTCTTCAACAACACGGTCCAGATTTAGTTCTGAAAGAACAGAAGAGGAGCTAATACTACCATTTGACAATTCTTCTTCATTACTGCTACTTTCTCCATTGATGCTGCTTTGTTCGTTGTCTTGAGCTCTTCGGGCATTATGTTCAGATAGAGCAACAGCATCTGCATCTTCTTCTTCTTGCATTTGAGCTATAACATCATCAGGTAAATCCTGGTACGAAACAAACCGATTGTAATCATGATAATACTGGTTATTTGAGGTCATTGTAGTATGTTTGTGGTGCATAATAAAACCAATAGTATATAATATCCAATATCATGTCTTGTATATTTTAGGCCTATCTTGGATCTTGAATCTTGATACTAAAACTAATAATTGGTTCTACCATATTACAGCATTATACATTGCGCTAAAGAAATAGACAACATCTAATAATGGAGGAGATCCTTACTAATAAGGCGTTGAGAAGAGTATATCACATGATCCGCACATACGATGAAGAGATACCATATAGACCGATACTGCAAGTCCTTAAAGTCAAGAAACTTTCATGCCCTCAGCCAAGCAAAAGAGCTGATCACAAGTGGAAACTTTTCGTATCAGACGGTACATATCATCTCATTTGTATAGCTCGTGAAACAGATGCATTGTTATTTAGTTCTGGTACAGTTAGAATAGGTACCATATTCGAGTTATATGAGTTTGCTATGGCAGTAATGACAAACTCGATAAAGCTTTGCCGCATAATTAAAATGGTTGTATTGATGCAATCAGATACACTACTCAAATAGAAATTTGATAATTACGATTTATCTTTATTTAGTCAATGAATGTATCAAAATCAATGGTAATTGTTAACTAATAATATATGCAATTGCACGGTGCTCGTTGTTTTGCAATGATGTGCTTGAATATCTGCTACTCGAAGTCATACATAATAACGCTCACTGTAACACGTGCAGTGCATTTGAGGCTTGAGTGCACGAAATCTGCACGCGTTCAGCCCCACATGCCCGCATTCGCTATCGCTCATGCCTGCATTTTGGGGCTTCACTAGTGCAGATTTCATGCACTAAAACCTCGCATGCACTGCACTGGTTACAGTGCACGTTATTAAAGTACTTTGATTCGATCACTAACATTTTTTGGTGGGCTTATTTAGGGGGCAATCTAAGATATCCCCCGGAAAGATGCAGATCATATGATGACCAACTTGGCCTTGTTATATCTGCTTACTATATTGTTATTAATACAGCAAACACTACATCTTAACTCCCCCTATAATAACAGCAGAAACTCTATTTTAATTCCATCCTAAGGGGAGCAATATTTATAAATAATCATACCTAATATACATACCTAATATAAATTGAAAAAATCATGTCAACTCCACATAATAAAACACCATCTCCTACACAAAGATCTAATACTGTAGCCCGTATTACGTCATCAACTCAAAGTAAGCCGAATCATCCACTGCAGTTTGAAGATTCTGATTCCGACGGCTCACTTGCACAACTAGATGAAGAATCTCTCAAGCAATTAGAAAGGTCACAAAGACAAAGAGCACGTGACAAGCGTATGACAAGGAGTGGTAGTGGAGGTGGAGGAGGAGGAGGAGCAAGAAGGAGAAGAGTTGTTAAAAAACCATGGAAAGGATGGCGTATATTCATTATGAAACTCTACATGATAGTTGCTTTAATGCCCGGTATACCTATGATGCCTAAGATACAAACAAACCAACCAACAAAGTACAATAGTATGATTGTTAATAATAAGATTCCATCAGAATCAGTTCTACAGCGCTTTCGGAGGGTGGTGGTTAATAATTTTCGTGAGGGTGATAATAAATCAACAAAAGATGATGAAGATGAATCACTATGTAGTGCAACAAAACAACCTACACTAACATTTAAACCTTCCTCGGCTTTAACCAAACCTAAAACATTACGACAATTAAAATGCCGAGGAAAAGATACATACTATTCACCAAGTACAAATAATCAACTCACTCACAAAATACTTGATACTAATGCTGAGATAGTACCTGTATTAAAAGACATGTTTGCGTTAGCAAACCCCAGTAAAGAGTTATTTGAGGAGTTAAATGATAATGCATTTGATATGTGTGCATCGGGTAATGAAAATGCAGTATATTGGGTTCCTCTATTAAAGAAAATTGGATGGGTTAGAAATTCATGTAAGGCCAAAGGGGATCGATACGCAAATTACGATGTGCATGTGTTGTTTAGTTTTAGTAAGAGTGATGAAAAGGTTATTGAGGCGTTGTGGAAACATTTACTTAAGTTATATGATGTAGTGCCTGGGTTCAATAAGGATTGGAAGGATTTGACGGGTAAAGATATACGTGATTATCAGGATAAGTATGGGATTACGCCTTGGCTGAAGGTTATTTTAAAACAAGTTATCGATCGTGGTGCTGATAAGAAGCGTGGCATTTTGCCAAATGTATTTCCCATGCTTGTTGAGTCGGCGGCCCAATGGTACTGGAAGGATATGCTTGACTCAAAGTTTTCTGTTCATGAATGGTTGCATACTCCCTGTCGGTTATTTGACCATACACATGATGGGGTGTTGGAGTATCTGGAGAATGATTACAAGCCAAGTATGAGTGAATTTGTTGGGCAACTTATTAATACAATTAATTTCAGCGAGGATTTGCCTTTATCAGTTAGTTGGCCACCGCACCATGATATGGCCGAGGAGAAACTTCACCTACGACCAACTGACGAGGGTCTCGCTACAGCAATTAATGAGGTTAACAAATTAGAACAGGATGACCTTGACAGACTTGGATATCTGTATGAGGATATGTTTGGTATCACGGTATCATCCCAAGACGTATCTACAATCAAGAGTGGAGGTGCACCAGCCATTAACCTATTGAAGAACAAGATTTCAAGTCTAGATGAACCGGAGGAAGGCAAGGCTTATATCGTCCATGCCACCCACGGACTATATGACAAGATTTTGAAGAAGTGGGGATCGAAGGAGAAGGGCATGTGGGTTGATCCAATCCCCAAACGTCAAGGCCAAGTCTGGAAATATGATGCAACCCAGATACCTACGGACGACCGACGCACAAGCAGATTTAATATCAAGTCAGCTGTGATGAAAATGCAGAAACTGCATGGACCTCCAGCAGAAGCCAAATCAAATGCTCGTTACAAGCTTGTTGATTTATGTTACGAATGCTTCAAAGACGCGACGAAAGAAGAGAAGTTTGATCAAATGATGAAAGAGTTGAAGTTTCAGCAAGTATCCAAGTTGGGGGAGATGTTTATTTCTGGTCATCGGTAAGTTCACTTGTTCCTGTACTGTTAGTGTATTATGCATTCGATATAGATCATCCACACACGAATATTCACTTATATTTTCTCTTGTCTAGCAACAAGTTCTGCCAATCAAGCTTTGTTATTGCTCACCGACCATTCTCATCCGCATTCAAGAGTCTCCCTCCGTATGAGAGAGCCTTTAGTGATCGAGAATGGGAGGATCATTTCGAGTCAGCAAGAGAGTTCTGTGTAGTACAAGCTATACGCAGCTACCATCAAGATCCATCACAAGGTTTCCAAGTTGAGACCAAGATGATACACAGTCTACCAATCATCTTTGAGTATAAGTTGTACCTAACGGAAAGATGGCATTTTCAATATCAAGGTGCAGTCATATTACTCAAGGATATACTCTTTTATGACCATCCCGACATTCATCCATTGTCACCAAAGTATGGACTTGAAAATGTACATTTGACTAACCACATCCGGAATCTCGCCCAATCATCTGGTAATATTCGACGTGATGACTTGGTTGGATGGAAGGCCATCATTATACTTAGTTGGCACTTGGATGATATCAATCAGGCGGCTCGAATGATACATGATAATCTGCTCAAGACTAACTTGAATGGCAAGGCCAGACCTTACTTCAAACAGTTGGCTTTGATGGTTACTGCTCGTAAGAAGTACTTCCTAGACAACTCGAAGGCATATAAACAAGTACTAGCTGAGATTGAGGCTGGTATTAATGAGATGAGGAAAGAGAGACAGGCAGAGGGGAATGCCAAACGTGCAACTAGCAATGTAATGACTACATTCAACAAACACTGGTCAAAGATTCAGCAGTACGCTCGTGATGAAAGGAATTATGAAACATTGGAAGATGGTGAGAAAGTATTTGTGATACCAAAAAGGTATACGGAAACATATAATTATCTAGCAAACTTACGGCGAGCAGATGATGATGATTGGCGGTTAAAGTTACTCAGAGACGCGGGTATGAACATGGATAGGTATAAGGAAGCACAAGAGAAAAGAAGGCAAGACTATGCACAGGGATATGGCGAAGAAGCGAGAAAGGCTGAAAATGAAGATGGCCACACAGATAATACAGATGATGATGATGATGATTTGTTATAATAATGACAGCTTCCTACTACCAGATGTGGGATTATACGTAAATACGCCTGATGAGAGTACCTCACTAAGTAGTGTAGTATATGGCGGCACATGGCCGGTCTACAAGGCCATACGGCCGAGTTGTATATCGTCTTCTATCTATATCTTATCACATTTGCAAATTGTGATGGCCGGCTTCATCAAAGTTAACTACATTGTAAATCTTAAGAGTATGATGCAGCCACAGCCATATCGCTAAATGGTATTTAGCGATCTGGTCATGGCAGAAGAGCAACAACGCAAATCGTTCACATCGTGCAATAGCCTATGACCTTCTCTTCATTACTAAAGGTATCAACAACTACATCAACAACTACATCATCTACTACATCAGCTGATCCATTTGCAATCTCCAACCAACTGAAAGCTATGCAGGAGAATCGTCAGATGAATATGGAGAACCTTTGCAATCAGTTAGAGACTCAGCGTGAATTGTTACAAGCAGCGTCTAAAAGTATCATCACTGATATTAACAACAAAGAAGCCAAACAAAAGAAGGATACAGCCGCCAAAGTTGAACAAATTTCATCACTCAATAAAGAAGTAGAGGAATCAAAGACCAAGATTGCCGAATACAAGGTACTCACTAAACAACTCCAAACAAAGAACTCGGATCTTGCAGTTGAGCTAGGAAAGTCCGCGTTAGTATTGTTTTATCATGTGATTTCGTGTCTTTAATAGATAATGTCTTTGTGATTTGGATACTTCATTTGAACTTGTTTGCCTTTATTTGACTACCTTTACAACCACATGTATTAACAGAAGTTACTATATCATATTGCATCTTCTAGGAAATATGCTCACGTCTGTACAAGAAGTTGTTGAATCGAATACAGTATTAGAGAATCAAGTACAAGAAGCTAAAGATCAGACAACTGCATCTGAACAAAAGAATGCCGAGTTAGTCAAGAAGGTTGAGGACTTGACAAAAGAACTCAATAAGGCCAAGGAAGAGAATAAAGAAAGCGTGGCCAAGATTGCGGCGGCTTTCAAGCTAGCCGATGATGCCGCCGCTTCCATGGGCAGGTTGTTCAAGATGGCCAACGAGAACAAGCAGCAAGTAGTTGATGCTGATAGTAAGATATCACAGTTGACTCAAGAGGTACATGAGATGTTAGAAGAAGAATGAGTGTAGTTCAAGAGGTACATGAGATGGGATATAGAAGAATGCTCTTGATAACAGGCATTGTCCCGATCTCAGAGGTGTTGAATGTTTTATGTGGATACGTGTATCATAGAGTAATAGATGTTATGAATAGAGTAAAAGTAAGCTACTAGAGGTAGAACTAGAGAGAAGAACTTGTGTATATTCTGTCAACATTGCAGCACCATCCCACACTGCACTGCCGACAAGAGACCAAACTGTATCTTTTTTCATGTTATGAAAGTTGTTATGTAAGGTATGTGTTATTAGCCAGAACTATGTAGAACATACAGATACGATGATAGAGAGGAGTTACATCGCTGAGGAGTTGCATCGATGGAGATGTCTTACTCATGGCCCGTGGCAACAAGTAACCGGGCTAAAGTCAAGGATTATCGCTAGAAGGTATCCCTCAGCTCCCACAGGTACTCCCAACCGCTCACCATTCACCATAAAAACAACTCTCTCCACTCTCCTCCTTCACCTCACATCTAAGAGAGAGGTATGCTTTACCATCGTCAAGAGCAGCTATTGATAGATTAGACGTCGTATTGCAGTAGGCTCCGATCATACCAATTTGGCTGGTAATATCATCGGTCGCGCCGTGAAAGTGGTATCCTTTGCAAATAAAAGTATCTTGACATCATAAACATCATACTTATCTATCAACAATCAAATCAAAAATGGCATCAGTATCAACTAAAAAGACAAAGGCAACAAAAGTAAGTAGTAGTAAAAAGGCCAAATCATCCCATGGTTCGTCTTCTACTACAATAAAGCAACCAGTACCAAGTTTCAATCGTTCACATATATGCAAAAAAGGTGATGTACGAAAACTGCATAAACTATCTGGTAAGTCCGCGAATTGTTTTACTCTGTTTAGTTATGTATCTTTATTTGTTTGTCTTTGCAACCTCCATATCTAACATAAGTTACTGGAACAGCACCACATGTGGAATCATTCAATTACTTTTTAGAAACTGGCTTAGCTGCCGGCGTTACTGACATACCAATATATGAAGTTGACATGTTAGATGGTAGTGTACCCGAGAATCGCAAGTTAGGACATGTTAGTGGTGTTAGCTCTGATACAATTAAGATATGGGTTGAAAATGTCAAAATTGCAAAACCAACAAAGAATCAACCCAGTGGTGTTAGTGGGGGTAGAGGTGCTAAATCAATGAATCTATTACCACGTGAATGTCGTGAGCTAGGTATCATGTACGGAGCACCATTAATGGCAGACATATGCGTCCAAATAGTCCGACGTGATGGATATGGTAATGAAACACCCTCGGGATCAATTATCCGTATTAATCGTAACTTTGGTAATATGCCAATAATGGTAATGAGTAAGGCATGTAACTTACATGGCAAGTCACCAAGTGACTTGATTAAGGTTAAGGAAGAACAGACAGAATTTGGTGGATACTTTATTGTTAGCGGTATTGAACGTTGTGTACGATTGTTACAAGTACCTCGATCAAATCATGCCACCTGTATCCAACGATCCAACTATAAGAACCGTGGCAAGTTGTATACTGACTTGGGCGTAGCAGTACGTTGTCAACGTAAGAATGGGGATATGAGTACAGTTACCAATACATTACATTACTTGACAACTGGTGGTGCAACATTGAAGTTTGTGGCACGGAAACAAGAATTTCTCCTTCCTCTCATTCTAGTTATACGTGCATTAAGTGGTTGTGAAGACTTACAACGGGGTAAAGAAATTGGACATGGTATAACCGATGAGGAATTATACCATCGTATTGTTCAAGGCGACGAGGATAATACATTTGTGAGAGCTCGTGCCGAACTGTTACTACAGGGAGCACGTGCAGAGTTTAATGGTATGCAAACACCCGAGGAGTGTTTGGCATTAATTGGTAATCGATTTCGTATTACTAGTTCAAAGCCGAATAGTACGAGTGATGTTGAGATTGGTAATTATATCATTGATAGGTACGTCTTCTTCTTGATGTTGATGTCTGATGTTGTGTTCACATGATGTGCTCATTCTTTCTTCATACCGTCTAACTTCCAAAACACCACTACAGATATGTACTAATCCACCTTCCAAACTATGGTGACAAACTAGAGTACATTCTCTTCATGCTACGTAAACTTTACTCCTTCGCCGCTGGGGATTGTGGAGTCGATAATGCCGACTCACTCCAAAACCAAGAAATATTACTCCCCGGCCATTTACTATCCACCTTTGTCAAAGAAAAGTTTGAAGAATCATTAGATAATATCCGTAAAGGATTATTACAAGAGATGCGTGTAGACTTTACCAAGTTTTTAGGTAATGTCTCACAGCAGAAGCATTGGACAAAGGTTGCTGATCGATATGGTATGTTATCATCGGGTGGGATTGGGAAGAAGGTACAGCACTTTCTATCTACTGGCAACATCATTTCGACAACCGGATTGGATTTGATGCAAGTTAGTGGATACACGATTGTGGCCGAGAAGCTCAACTTCTTGAGATTTTGTGCACACTTTCGTAGTGTCCATCGTGGTCAGTTCTTCATGGAGATGAAGACGACGGCTGTTCGTAAGTTATTACCTGATCAATGGGGTTTCTTATGTCCTGTTCATACGCCTGATGGTGGACCATGTGGATTGTTGAGTCACATGGCATTAAAATGTATTTGCATGGCTAGACCGGCAGTTACCGATGCTGCAGGGATGAAGGATTTGAATGAATTGTTAATCTCATGGGGCGTCATCCCCACAGGGGTAGGAGGCGATCGTGGCGATGGTAGTACAATCTCAAATCATTCAAACTTACCTGTTTTATTGGATGGTCGAGTAGTTGGCGCAGCTTCTGTCGTGCTTTGCAAGTCTATAGCGGCCAAGCTTCGGTCGTTGAAAGTTCAGGAACCGCCAATTGTGCCGTCGAAGCTGGAGGTCGCATTCATACCTCCAGGCATGCAAGGTGGTCCCTATCCTGGTCTCTTCCTCTTTACTATCGGGGCAAGAGTTGTTCGTCCTGTTTTGCAACGGGCCACAGGAAGGACGGAATTCATTGGACCAATGGAGCAACCTTTTATGGATATTGCTTGCCTACCCGAGGATATTAGAGAAGGCATTACTACACATCAAGAATTGGATCCTGCCAACATGCTCAGTCTCATTGCAAGCCTTACTCCATTTTCTGATTACAACCAGTCGCCAAGAAACATGTATCAATGTCAAATGGGTAAGCAGACGATGGGAACTCCGTGTCACTCACTCCCATACCGAGCCGACAACAAACTATACAAGATTCAGACCCCCCAAGCACCACTTGTGCAAACGGCAGTTCATGGAGAGTACAAGATGGACGAGTATCCCAATGGTACTAATGCAGTCGTTGCTGTTCTGAGTTATACTGGCTTTGATATGGAGGATGCAATGATTCTCAACAAGTCATCATATGAGAGAGGGTTTGGACATGCTTCAGTGTACAAAACTCTCAAGGTGGATCTCGGAGAAGAGATAGAACAAGCTGTGCAAAGAGGTGCCGACAAGGACAAGATCCGACTCAAGAATAAGACAAGACGTGTTAGGGTTGAGCCCGAGAACGACGATGATATGCCTACCTTCAAACATGAGCTAGTTCACCCCAACTTGGATGAAGATGGCTTGCCTCATATTGGTTCTACTGTAGACGAGGGTGATGCATTATACTGTCTTGCTGATGATGAAATGGGAAGAGGATACCCAGGCAAGCATAAGGAGAAAGAGCGTGCCTATGTTCAGAATATCCGTCGTCTTAACTTGTCGGGTACATCCGAGAAGAAGGGGAAAGGATCAAGTAAGGAATCAAATGATGGTCTTTCAATTACATTGAGATTTACAAGAAATCCAGTTATTGGGGATAAGTTTTCAAGTAGGCACGGTCAAAAGGGTGTGTTATCAATCTTATGGCCACAAACAGACATGCCATTTAGTGAGAGTGGTATTTCTCCCGACATTATTATCAACCCACACGCCTTTCCTAGTCGTATGACAATCGGTATGTTGATTGAAAGTATGGCTGGGAAGAGTGGGGCGTGTCACGGAATGTTTCAGGATGCAACACCATTTACATTCCATGAATCGGGAGATAAAATTGCAGTAGACTACTTTGGGGAACAACTCCAGGCCGCTGGCTATAATTACTACGGCAGTGAACCACTTTACAGTGGAGTATCTGGCTGTCTCATGCAGGCAGACTTGTATATTGGTGTAGTTTACTACCAACGTTTACGTCATATGGTTAGTGATAAGTATCAAGTTCGAGCAACAGGTCCAAGTAATCCATTGACGAGACAACCAATCAAGGGAAGGAAGAAGGGTGGAGGTATCCGACTTGGAGAGATGGAGCGTGATAGTCTCTTATCTCATGGCACTGCCTTCTTATTACATGATCGTTTGTTAAATTGCAGTGACAAGCACATTGCCTACGCTTGTCGTCGTTGTGGAGATTTGTTATCTCCTGCAACTCAGAGAAGTGCTATTCTATCTGCTGGTCAAGCGCAAACAAATGCCACCAAACATCATTTGCGTGTATATTGTAGGAATGCCAAGTGTTGCAATGCAGTACGAGAGGAGGCAAATGATGACGCAGTGCAGCCCATCATCTTGCCATATGTCTATAGATACCTCGCTAATGAGTTGGCAGCTATGAACATCAAGATGAAGATGAATATAGAGTAGCTCTTCTTAACTGCTAACCTTGATACTTTATATATGGGAAATGGTAACAAAATTCGCTAGCCGTCATCTCAGCCGTCATCTCAACCAACTATATAATCATAATATAGTCAGCCGTCATCTCAGGCGTCATATTCAACAGCCATATGGACTACTTTACTTACCCGTCATGGATAAAGCAAAAAATGAAGACTCAGTGATATATTTATGCTCACCGCCCCTCTAGAGAATACTACAATCCTGCTCAACTTCTTCTAAACTATGTAGATGATATGAAACATTACAAGTGGCAGTATATATTTACAAACATTGTTTTTATCTTTATATTCAGTACAAGAAGTTCATACAGCATACGAAGTGTCAAGTCAAGCAAATAATCTAAAGCAGACATTTATGAAGGGTATGAGATGTCGGGAATCAATTCCATCCAAGGCAGGGCCTTATTGATCAGGTCCACATGGTGAATGATCAGCGAGCATTGGTTTCTTCCACCAATTCTTACTCCCATCCTTATGAGCATTCATGTTACAGTTTCCCGGCTTGGCATAACGGCATACTTGCACCCAACACTTGCCTCCTCCACTCTTATTCCTCCAAGCTTCAGCACATCCCACCCATTTAGTTCCCCTCCAAATACATTGTGTAAGATGTCCATTAGCAGGATATGAATATTTCGCTTCATCCTCAACCCAACGAGTTACCACATCATCAGGGTGTTTTCTTTCTGCATACGATCCAGTACCATGATGACTTGCCAAATTCTCCCCATGGACATTATTCTTATCATGAATTAATGTACCACAACTGCGTTGTACTAATTCTTCTGCATAATTCTTTGCATCTTTTTTCAGAGAACTAGACCACTTTAATGCGACGTATGATTTACCATTGCGGGTGTGCCATGTTTTACGCCGGGTATTGTGTGCCTGTAGCCATTGTAAATCTTGCATTGTTGCTTCATCATTTCTACCACTAATGGCATCTAGGGTAGGGTTATTGTTGTTGTTATTATTATTATTATTGGTAGATGTTGAACTTCCAATAGTAAACTCATGCTTTCTCTCTCCCCAATTACTATTATTCGATTGACCCTTCTTTACACCATCTACAGAGATTTCATAGGAACCATTATCACCCGACTTCATACCATCACGAAATAAATCATATATTGTAAATTTATACTGTCCCTGTGGTAAACAGAATCCACCAATATAAGTTGATTCAGAAGCATATTTAGTTTTTTCGGGAGGACCAAAGTGTTCGGTCTCTTTCCAATTACCATTATTACGCTTCTTATGTACCTTCCATGAGTTTTCAAATCCATAATCATCAGTTTTAAGTATCAATCGGAAGTATGCCTCATCGAGACCTGTGCATTTTTGTTGTAAGTTGCGTTCTTCTTGATCTAAATCGACTGTTGTTGGTTCGAGCTGTGTAATAATATATGAATTGAAAGGATATTGCAATGCAATAATGTGAGATGTGCATATCATGTGTACATATTTTTTGTTAACATATCGACATTGCAATTGCAAAACATAAAAATGTAAATCAACACATATAAATCCAACAACAATATAAACTTACATCAGGTATAGAATCATCTCTCAATGATTCCTTTTCTGCAATAATTTGATCAGCTTTGGTCCGCTTCCGAAGACGAGTCCTTGTTGCAATCGACGGAGATGCCACGGGGGAGGTTGCAACACCATTGTTGTTATTGTTAGCTATTTCATTATCATCACCCAATACAATTGGTAGTGACGACGACGATGATGCCAATAGGAAGATGAGGGAGAGTATTTTGTTCATGATCGATGTGATTGAGTATGATAATAGGACGGAGATAGATGGAATTTATGAGATGCTGCTACTAATAAATGTTCTCTAATTGCAATGCTAAGGTGTTTGTCATTGGCTGTTGATGTAACACTCCACACAATAACAGCAATTTTTTTGGTGATCATTGGAGCGGCTATCGGTGCCCAAAAATATAAGGGGTGCGGAGTTTCATACACGCACTAGACTTGTGTAGAGTTAGTCGAACCTCGGAGTTTGGTTGGGATTTTGTGAGGACGAGTTCGCCAAAATATCGACAAATCCGAAATGACTTCCGATAATGTCGTAGATGTCTCACCTCACAGCCACTCCTCTCCTAATCGAGTTGAGTGTCATTTACATGTTTTATCCTCAAAAGAGCAGTAGGCTCATATAAATCAGGACTTTGTTGTGATGTCAAAGTACATAAAAATGACTTCAGGTTTATCAAAGGAAAGTGTGCACATCATGTGTCACTGACAGTCTGTCACTGATTGAGATACTCACCGAATTGGAGTATAGAGACTTTGGGTATGTAAGAAGGATTGTGCTAAGAAGTGAGTCAAAGGATCGTTTGTGGGACTTGAATATGGGGTTATATATATTTATATCATTATTTACGCTGTTTCGAATATCTTTCGGTATGTTTTATATGAAAGGTTTTCATGCAATTGCCTCTCATCATCACTAATCTCGAGAAAAAGATTAACAGAAGAACAAGATAAAGAATGATGAGCTTAATACCCAAAAGACAACACAAAGAAGTATTTGATCAGGTGTATCATGACATGTTAGATAAACGGAATTGGCAAATGCGACTCGAAGACAAAGGAATCGGGGCAGCCTCGAGAATCGACTCTGCACATCAAATCAAAGAACGTCTTGAACAGTTGAAGAAATTAGATTGTGAACGTGCTTTGGAAATTGTGAGGAATTTGGGGAGTAGTTGTTGGGACGTGAGAAGATCTGGACCTCTCTTATCTTAACGAAAGAGATGTAGTTATTGATAATGAAAGTGGGGGTGCACAAGTACAAAGAAAAGAATCCGATTATGGGTAGAAATCATAAGATAAAGCCCAGTCGAACACAAAGCTTCTTGTGTCTAAACGACTCTATCTTATTGAACTGAGACCGACGAATCATCATCTACATACTCCCATCAAATCTCTAAAAATCAATCCTTCTAACCAGTGACCTTCGTAACGATACCCGTTCCTACAGTTCTGCCTCCCTCTCTCATGTTAAATCGTAGACCAGGCTCAAGAGGTACGGGGGCAATCAACTCTACATCCAAGGTTGTATTATCCCCAGGCATGACCATCTCTGTTCCCTCTTTAAGTTTCAAGTCACCAGTAATATCGGCAGTTCGAAGAAAGAATTGTGGTCGGTAGTTTGAGAAGAACGGTGTGTGTCTGCCACCCTCATCTTTATTAAGACAGTAAACCTCAGCCTCGAACTTGGTTCCCGTAGTTACTGTTCCTGGCTTACAAAGGATCTGTCCACGACGGATGTCCTCCCTCTTCAAACTACGCAATAGTGCACCAATATTATCCCCGGCCATGCCGTAATCCAATAACTTCTTAAACATCTCTACTCCAGTACAGGTTGTCTTTGCATTATTATCATATCCAACAACCTCAAGTTCATCACCAATATTCACCTGTCCTTGCTCAACACGTCCAGTAACGACTGTACCACGTCCTGCAATACTAAACACATCCTCAATAGGCATCAAGAATGGCTTGTCCAAATCACGTGTAGGTTCTGGGATATTATCATCACATGCCTGCATTAATTCCAATACACGTTCAGAGCCCAGTTCGGGATCACGACCTTCAGCCGCAGCTAATGCCGATCCTCGAATGATGGGTGTTTCATCACCATTAAATTCGTAAAAATCAAGTAGTTCACGGATTTCCATCTCGACTAATTCAAGTAACTCCTCATCGTCAACCATGTCACATTTATTTAAGAAGACAACAAGGTTGGGTATACCAACCTGTTTAGCCAAGAGGATGTGCTCACGAGTCTGAGGCATGGGTCCGTCCGTAGCAGCTGAAAAAGGAGAAGAGATGGTGTTAGAATGAGTGGTCAGATGTAAATGAAGTACAATATTTCTCCAGTAGAGGACATTTTTGATCAATATATAAAAACGCTCAGACATCCAAGGAAGTTATATGTGCTCCATGAGCTCATGCTCGTTCAGCGGTTCTGCAAACGTTTATGGGAATGTCATCATCATAGCGCATATATATTGATCACACCTGACTCTAGATGGACTCTAGAGACCAGATGCACGCGAGGCAACCAACCAGCCAACTATCTCTACGCCTCACATACTCTACTCACCAACAACTAAAATTCCACCATCCATCTGTGCAGCACCCGTAATCATATTCTTAACATAATCAGCATGTCCCGGACAATCGATATGTCCATAATGACGAGTTTGTGTTTCATATTCAATATGAGAAGTATTAATTGTAATTTTCCGTGCCTTTTCCTCAGGTGCGCGATCAATATCTTCATATGTCATAGCATCACTCCACCCCTTCTCGGATAGGACTGTTGTAATTGCTTGGGTTAATGTTGTTTTACCATGATCGACATGTCCAATTGTCCCTATGTTAACATGTGGCTATTAGAAGTAAAGTTAGGAAGGCAGTGGGAGTGTGATAGAGTGAGTAAGTGCACATCATATGTATCTTATTGCAACAAAAGACAACAAATTAATAATATCCATCATACGGTAATTCCAATAAAAACTGAATCTACACGGTTTAAAAGGGGGTCTAATCCCTTTCAGACTGGTGCCAGTATATTTGTAATCCTTTGGATATCATTTAATAATAAATCAACAATAAGGGTTACTTTTTACTTACTTTTTCGCGGTTAAATTTGTCTCCAGCGGCCGCAAAGGTACGTCGAGTTACGTAAAGACCTGTTTTAGATGATTGAGCTGACGATTGGAGTAACCGTCTCGCCGTCTGGGCTAGATTTGATGGTATAACACTCGCCATGATGAAACTGAGTCGATTTTGTGGCTCTCAGAATTTTCATGAGGGAAGGAAACTCCATATTGGAGGGATCCGGGAGGGCATGCAAATGAGGATGACGAGCGTTTAAATGGTTGTTATAATTTGGTCCGTGGCACCATGTGTTGCTTCTACAAAAGCAGGTTATAGAATTCTCGGTGGCATGTTCTTCATACTTGGTTGCAGTACATAGTAGGTATGGTTTAGTGATAAATATATTAAGCAAACAGAAAGATAGACATATAACACCACAATTATCAATTTAAGATTATCTCTACTGAACACACAATCCCCTATCTGTTTATAAACATATGTAAGTAACCCCTCCCTTGATCTTCTCTTCCCATCATTCCTCATTACAACTCTGCAACTAACTTGTCAAAACTATCTTCTTCCATCTTCTCCTTGGGAGTTCCATCAGGCATGAATAGTGTCTTCTTATGCTCTGGTAATTCCGAACGAGCCACAAGCTTATGTCCATCAATCAACTTAATACCTCCATTACTTCCATCGTCTGAAACTTGGTCAATCATACCGATATCTTCACCAACTTGAGTCCAATAATCCTTAGGTGCAAGTAGACTGGGGTCACGATTCTTACGTTCCTTATTCATATTACTACGGCAACTTGTATACGCTGCACGGACATGTGCAGGTACGGCTGGACAGGTATTGAAGTGATAATGTTGCATATCAGTCACAGAGGAATACAACTTTTTAGTTGTAGTTGGATATACAATAGCACGATCAACCCTATCCTTTGGATCCAATCCTGGAACACAGAATACACACCGAAGACCAACTTGTCCAATGAATTGTGCCTTACGTCCACGTACATGTTTGGTTGTGTCCTCTTCGTTTGCAATAAAGATTTCACCTGAAAAAGTGCTAAGATGTGAGCATATATTTATATAAAATTATGTGCACATAAAAGAAGACAATAACTTACAAAGACGTGACCGAGTGTAACACTGCTTCTCAGACAAATGAGTCATATCATCGGCAGTACCTAAAACATAAGTCTCACGATCGGTTTTCATTGGATATTCTTCTTGAGGTAACGAGTTTGGGATACGTGTTGCTGGCACCTTCTTTGAAGGTGGAGGCATAACCATTGGTGGCAGTGTCGGTACAGCAGTAGCTCCACCCGAACGACCATGAGGAATGGGAGCTGCTTGAAATCCAGCTCCATACTTTTCCCAATAGTCCTTAAAAAACTTTTGATAGTATGGATTGTTCACAGGTGGCGGAGGTGGGGGAGGTGGAGGAGGGTAGGCATTTGGTGCTGATTTACGCTTCTTTGATGATGTGGGTAACTTTGGAGCTTTATTCTTTGTTGGACTTGGCTTGCTTGCCAATGTCACTGTACTATCAATTTCGTTGGGCATGTTGTATGTTTTTTGCAATTGATGTGTAATTTGTTTTTATCAATTTCAACTATTTATCACCACCGCAATAAACTCTAATGATATTTGCACTTCTTCTAACTAATAATAACCAATGAACTCCTTATCAATATCCGCTAATATAATAATACATTAACCTCAACGCCCATTGCTGTCTCGCAAGCAAAGTTGATATAAGTAATATATGGGAGTCTTTTAGTATTAGTTGGGACACTGAAATCTGAAAGTCTATCACATGATGATCTGACGCGTCTCATATTGCTGGCGCCTTGAAAGTTGATAGTAGGCAAGCACAGATATTGTTGAGCGTGATATTGATCCATAAATAGGAGATCACAGGCGGTGGTCACTACAACAATAAAATACAATACTCCGAAAATGATGCATCTGTGAATTGTGAAGACATGTCTCATTCTGTTTGTTAATTCAGCATTATATCAGAGCTGGTATTGCAATTGGTTGCAATTGATATTGAATTAGCCATACGATCATCATGTCTACGACTCATACTATGAAACCATCGAGAAGGATTGCAGTCTTTCTCCTCATTGCATTCACCATCTTATGCATACATCATCATTACAATTCACTATCTTCAACTAATGACTTCTATGCAACTCGACGTCAACTCGAAGATGATGATACAGCAGATATAATACAACAAACATATCATAATCTAAAAAAGGATGGACTCGAGCCAGGTACAGATGAATTCACATCAAAGTTAAGATACAAAACCCATCAACATATCAAACAAATTAAACCAGATTATGCTAGACAAAATATTATTGAAAGTAGAACTCGCAATGAGCTCATCACTAAAGGGTATAATGAAGATTCAGAAAGGTTTACTAATATGCTACATACTAAATCTTTGAGAAGAATAGACTCATCTGAGAAAACTTGGTTCAAGAAACTTATCAATCGCATGGTTATTCAAGAGAAGATTGATAATCATATTGCAAAAGTCTCAAAAGATAATATACCCCTTCAAAATACTAGTGGCTCAAGATTAATAACAATGAATGACAAATCAAAAGAGGAGGAGATACAAAAGTTTCCATTTCATTACGCACCGGAGAGTGTGTCCATGTAGAAGACATTATTCATATTACAGAGTTCATTAAAGATTTGTATATCAAACATAACATACGAGTCTTCCCTCGCAATGGATTCCTCCTTGGTATTGTAAGACACGGCGGTTTCCTCCCGATTGAAGCAATGGATGTAGATATGGGTGTAGTTTATGAGGATCTACTTCCATTATATGATGATGAGAACTTTGAAACAAGTCAGAGTACCCATGGTGATAAAAGAGCAAAAGGATATTTAGATGACTTCCACGTCAGATTAATGCCAACAGAGACAGAAGATGATTGGGTAAATTGGCGTGGACTTGAACCTGTAACACAACAAAGATTTCCGTACATGGATGCCATGTTATCACGAGGTTCATATAAGATGCATGTTGTAGCATCTTATCCTTATAGAGAGACTGGAGGTTACTTCTACCCAAGATTCGACAAGGCGGGGTTTAATCATGACGTTCATGTTGCCGACGCTCTGCGGTACAATGAAGAAGGAGCTGATTACAGACTTGTGGATACTGATGAAAGAATCAATTCAAGCAATGTAAGTATTACTCTTGGATAGATTTGGTTTGAGCTTTGGCTTTGTATAATCTGACTTAACCAATTGCTTCTCTTTCTCAGTTTGACAAGGACGACACCCGTCAACTTGCAACCATATTTGATACAAACTTTGACTGTTTTATGGAAACACAATTCTACTTCACAACAATACTAGTTCCTTGTGATTATGATATCATTTTGACTTCGATATACGGTAAAAACTGGAGATATGTAGAGAAGAGAGGACTGAACGGCAGTCCTAAGCATACTACCGAAGCTGTATCGGAGGAAGAGAATGAGAAAGTTTTGAATGGTGGTCCTAGACCAGTATGCTCATTTTAGATAGCTATATAAGAAGATTAGGTAGGATATGATAGATTAATAGGGTATTAATAGATAGTAAAGAAGAGTTACAGTTATACTATCAGAGGTGGTACACGGTAGTGACTCTGAACTAAACCATTGGAGTACGTTACCGTCTTGATATGTGCTAAAGGTTGGTTGTTTGTAGATGAAAATAAAGGAATACCATTTCCGAGAATTAGTGGCACTCTAGTCAAAATGAGCTCTCCAACACACTCGTTCTTTAAAAACGATTGTATAGTACTTCCCCCATCGACATAAACTTTTGTATATCCTTCCTTGTTTGCTTCTTTCATTATTTGCATTGGAGATGAGCTAACCACTCTTGTTTGTTTCTTTCTACATTCTGGTATATTTATATTTGATGGATGTTGTGTTGACCATATCCATACTTGTCGATCACCATATGGCCATACTTCTTCACCGAATGATATCACAGTATCCCATGTCTTTCTTCCCATAACCAATAAATCAACAGTACTGAGGAAATCAGAAAAGCCCATATCACCATCTTGATCTGATGCTAATGTTTGATATTCATCTAGGAATGTTACCGATCCATCTGTTTTTGCAATATAGCCATCAAGTGTTAAAGCAATGTAAACTGATGCTTTCATCTTGTCATTCATTGTGGTTGTATTACTATTACTCAAAGATATTTAATAGAAATATAGCCAGAAGAATTGCAATAAAGTACACCGGAAGGGGAAGAGTTGGTAGCCACTCCAAGATCAACAAATACAGCCACTCAGTATCAAATCGGAGAGAAGAGAGATATCAAGGGAACAATACATATCAGCCATTCCCCCCTCCCTTACTTGAGCTCCTCATTTGAATACTGAGCCTGGCATGAATAAATATGTTGAGCCTCAAACGAATCGGGGCAGTAGAACGAAGTGTCACAGTATCTTTGAAGCAGCCTCATTCACTCTCATAAAATAAATCAATCAATGAGTATGTGGTGTTGGTAGTTTAATATTCAATTGATATCGCGCTGACTCTCCTAATATACCATAAATATAGCTATATCCTTCCTTACAACTGCAAAACGAAATACATATCAAATAATACGCTAAACATAAAAGAGATGGCACCAAAAAGCACAGATTCTCCCTCTTCCTCAAATTCAAACAATATAAAGATGAGTAGTAATAAAGACCAGCAGCCCTCCCGAGAACAGAAACAAAGTAGACGTAGTGGACGATCATCATCACGTCGTAATAAGGATTTAAGTGGTTCTTTTACTGGTGCACGGCCATCCAACGGAGGCCCATCAGGTGTATCACAACCATCTGCGGCAGATCGAGCACGTCAACAACAGCGTCGTCGTCCTACCAATTACACTAGTTCGTATACTCCCCCTCCTGGTAGTTTATCCCGTCCTTCTGATGGTACTAGTAATCAACAACAATCTCAATCTTCATCGGGTATTAAATCCAGTTCACGTCGTAAATGTTCATCATTAGATCGATCCGAGGAAGAAGGAGATGCACGACGTCGTCATCTTAAATCTGGTGGTACTCTCCCCACTACCTCTACTTCTAATACTACGAACGAACCATTGGCAGAAGCTGCAAATGTAATCGGCGGATTATCCGAACAGGTACAGCAGCGTCGTGAACAATTGCAACTACAAGCAATGCAGGCACAGTTACGATTAGAGCGGGAACAATTACAGCATGCACAGTTACAAGAACGTCAGGCATTTGCACAACAGGAACGTGAACGCCAGGCTGCTGCATTACAAGCTCAGCAGCAGCAACAGCAGAGTAGTAGTGAAAGTAGAGGCAGTGGTGGTAGTAGTCGAAAGTTAAAAAGTGGTGTTAGTTCTTCCCGTCGTAAATCAGAAGAACGGGAGTCTACTACCTCCTCTAATGGCGGATCACCTCGTAAATCTTCTTCCTCTAGATCATCTCGTAAATCGGGGGAACGTAAATCTTCCCATCGTCGTTCATCCCGTGATGAATCCAACTCTAATAACAATAACGCAGACACATCCGAACGTACCGAACAACAACGCATCGAAGAATATGCCGGTAAACGTGCCTTACTCCGATTAGAACAGGAACTAGCTGACCATTCTGAATCCAATGCCAATGCCTTTAGTCGATCTAATTCATTTAGTAGAGATTCAAGTGGTGATCAGGAGATATATAAAAGTGTCATGGATCGTAAAAAGTTGGCAAGGGTACCGCAGGTTAAGAAGAGTGATTTAATTATTGGTGAATATTTGGGTAGGGGTAATTTCTGTGATGTGTTTGAGATTACTTGGATACCAGGTAAGATTGTTATATTATATATTGGGGATTGTATTTTGTTCTGTGGTTGTTGTGGTTGATATGCATGCGATTGAGTTGTACTTGTGAAGAGTATGAAGTTTAATTTTTGTGCACATGATATGCACTTTTTACACATTAACTAACAAACTTTATTCTCTCTCCCCCCCCTCTCTCATCACCTCATGACATATACCTAATTACAGAACAAACACGATCCCAATCATGGAATAAAAGCACACAATCTTTTACATATGATACGTCCCAATCCGGTGATGACATGAGTGAACGGTCATTAGAAAATAGCATGGAGAATTTAGCATTAAGTTGTTCGAATGATTTGAATCTAGTAAGTGATCCAAGGAATGGCGGAATCACAAAGAGTGCTAGTAGGAGAAGTGTTAGTCAAGTTGTTGGTACTGGACGGGGTAGTTTCATGGGCGGAGAGATGAGTAAATCAGCACCAGGGAAAGGTGGGGGTAGGAGATTAACATTAGAGGGTATGGGGAGTGGGGGAAATCTGCGTAATCCAAATGTATTGGCACTTAAATGTTTACGTCCGGCTGTTCGCGCTCAACCACGAAAGTTTGTCATCGGTGCAGAGGATTTAGCACACGAGACTGCCTTATTGGCATGTTTAGACCATCCCAACATTATCCAATTGTATGGACGTGCCGAAGGATGCTTCTCTACGGCATTTCAAATGAGGAATAAAAATGGTAGTAATGATAACCCCTCCAAGAATAGTAAGGGAGAGGGGAAACAAATGAGTAATGAGGGATACTTTATCATACTTGATCGGTTAATGACAACACTTACCGATCGTAATGATGAGTGGAAGGATGAATGTCGGGCGATTAATGGTGTTGGGCCACCTCCCGAGGGTATGCCATTACCACCCGAATCAACACTGCGGGAACATTTATGCAAACGTCTTAAGGTTGCATATTGTATTGCCGATGCATTGGAGTACCTGCATTCACGACATGTTGTATTTCGTGATTTAAAACCTGCCAATGTTGGCTTTGATTGCAATGATTGTGTCAAGATGTTTGATTTCGGATTTGCAACGAGTATCGCACCGTTATTGTCACAGCCATATGAGGGATATGGCCCACTGACAGAAACGTGTGGTACACGTCGATATATGGCCACGGAGGTGGCATTAAAGTTGGGTTATGGAAAGGAGGTGGATGTATATTCCTTCGGGATGTTACTGTGGGAGATTTGTGCGCTAGACAAGCCATTTGATTCGATACAGAGTGTGGATGAGTTCCATGACTTGGTTGTGCTGTGTGGTCGTCGTCCAAGTTTGAATATTGATCCATTATGGACTCCAAGTCTCAAGAACTTAATGAGTAGATGTTGGAGTACTGATCCTTTGGATAGGCCTACAATGGTACAAGTGAAGAGTTTGCTTTGTAATGTCTTGAGGGATATGAATAAAGCTATGGAGAAGAGTGGTGATGGACGGGTCTCTGCTAGAGGAGGCGGTACCGGGAGTACAGCAACACATCAGCAAAGACAAGAGCAGGGAGGCAACTTTATGCACAAGTGGAGAAGGAGAGTTTCAATTTAAAGAATAGGAAGTGTCTAGATAGAGAGGAAGGTTGAATACAGGGGAGAGATAGAAGGTTGAACAAGAGTAGAATGACTTTGCATAAAAGTAAAGTAGGAATTTGTGATTTGAAAGTTGTCATAATAACTGCTTGCTACTTTACTTGTTGCTTACTATTGCCTATTCCTAATAGATTGTTTCTTCTCATATATTAGTGATTATGGTTTCAACTCTTCTTCTTATCATGTGACACTGCCTTATCATGTGGAGAGTGGATGTATCCGTATATTCCCATCGAAGTAAATAGAACAATGAAAGGCATAGCACCAGACGGAATAGTGATTCCATACAATACAGTTGCTTTGGCAGGCCACGGAAATACAAATTGAATGATAAGATTTAACATCCATGACAATACGATCGATGACATTCCTAACCTTGGGGAGTTGTGAGTAAACACCTCACATACGATGATCGAAGCAGACAAGAGTTGTAGAACTGAATATACACTACTCATATGTTTCATTGCATCGAGGACGGTAGCTGGTAAGTCCCGAAGATCCTCTTGAACCATACCTTGATACATTTGCATTGGATCTAACACTATTGGAGTAAATACGAAAGTCATGATAGCCATATAAGTGGCAGCAACAATCTTGGCAGCATCCGTCATGATTATATTGATATACTGATACTATGTTGATAGACTAAAGTAGTAGAGGGGTGTCAATTAGATCTCCCGACAGCAGGTGTTCTCAACTTTGATCGTGGTCTTATATACACAAAACTGCACACAGCTTTATTTTCAAGATATGTAGGATGATGCCATTTCAGTTGCAACATATATCGTTACCCTTAGCCCGTCTTTTTACGGAGTTCAATGTGAGGACCAACAATTTCCAAGCAACCTCGGCAAGCATTTCGCCAATCTAGTGTGCACTTTGAAAATCGACATCCAAGGCAGATTACATCATCACTCTTGCAATCTTTACAGTCTTCCAATGTGTGTTTCTTCCCTTTCAAAAAGCAATCCCTACATAGAGCTATGTTGCAGTCTTTTGTAATGCAGAGAATCTTCTTCTTTTTCCTCTCTTCTGTGGCTGATTTGGACCGTCTTCTCTCAGTTGCATTTATATTATAACCCTCTTTTGCTGATACGCAGTCAAGACAGATATCTTTCGAACAACCATTACACTTGTACATACACTTCTTACAAGTTTGCCGAGTGCACTTCTTGCATGCCGACATATTAGCGCAATGTGTACACTCATAGTTATTGCACCGGGAACAAATTTTCTTCTTAATACAGTCGAAACAGTAGTCTCTCTCACATGTTTGACAGTGATCAATATATGTGTGGCTGTCATCCTGAGGATCGTTGCAATGGTCACATATATTGTTTGTGCATTTGCTACATGTGAACGATTGGATTCCATAATAATCCATATCATCCTCTTCTTTTGAGGTCATAATCCATTCGATTCCCACTGCCCATTTGTCACTATAGATCGATCACATCTATTCATGTTTCCATCTCGAGCAGAGCATTTAGTATCACGACTTTTCAAAAGACGATTGTATTTCCGAAAGAATTTGTCCAATTCTGAGCTTGGATTGCACCTAAACTTCTTTGGGAGTACAAGGTACCTCAATGAACTGCCATCAGCCTTAACAATACTATTGAGGATTGATATCACTTTCGATTCCGATATCGGTGGTACTGGTTGAATATCTGGGCAATCATGCTGTCCAACTAAACTCAAATCAATTACTTCCAATACAGAGTTACGTAAGGGTTCTAGGCCGACTCCTGTAATATTGATGCACCCATTGAGGTTGAGCTTTTTTAGTTTGTGTTTTGCATTAATGTATACCAATATACTTTTGATATCATCATCGGTTAACCTAGAGGCCAGACTCTTTTCTATTTCCGAAAAATCAAGGTATTCCCATGTATCATCACTGACGCCCGATGATAGAATAGCTTCAGCAGTGGTTGATGGTTTCTTACATTGATGTAATTTTCCTCTTGATATTGCAATTGCAAATAAAATACGAGAAGGCGCCGCCAGATACCTCGCCACATGCACCAGTGCCGAATCTGGTAGACCAGATATATGACATGGTCGAGTATTTGCCATTCTAATACGTTTGCTGCTTCTGGTGGCCATATTGATTGTTGTTGTGTTGTTGTGCAATATAAGCAAGCTAGTAACACTCACTTAAAACTTTACTGGAGGATACCAAAAAGATACCAACTCGAAACACTCTCTTCTCTTTCACTTGAGCTCAGTGAGTTGCTTTATCAGGATCCGTCCTTTCTTCTTTCCTTTCATTACCTAGAAGGCAATCCCTGTTTGTTTGAGGATTGGAGTCTTGAACCTAGGTAAGTCGTGACTTTTAGTTCCGGTGTACGATACAGCATAATCTATGTACTATAAATGTTATGTCTAAAGGATTCCTATTACAACTAAATACCACACACAAAGCGATCCCACAATGATCCACTGTTTTGTGCCTTCTTCCTCTTTACACCCTTATCAACAGTACTTGGACTTAATTCAACTGCCAGTGGACTAATCTTTGTCAACTTGGCCTTGCCTTCGGTCATTGCTGTCTCCTGCTTTGCAGCTGAACTCATTCTAGCTTGATTATTCATAATCTGAGTATAAGGAGATGGACCACTCACATTCGATTTGGATGTAACAGGCGTATGATCACTAATAACACCTGCATCTTGATTCTCCCGTGGCGAACCGCCAAACCATCCTTGAGTACTATTATCGTTTGGTCTGACTTGAGTATCTGCATGCGGTGGTTGATGCATCATCATTTGTGATGATACAACGCTGTTATTATGTACTCCTCCTCCCATATTTCCTGCTGTGGACTGTTGTCTACTAACTGAATGTCCCAGTTTCGAACTAGCAGCCTCGCCAATAACACTCAAATGTGGCTTGGGTTGATGAACCTTCATATCCTTCTCAAATGTTGATGTTGATACCTCGCTAGCATTGCTCATGACCATACCATCATGATGATGTGTATTAATACGGGGTGATATCTGTTTTCTCATACGTTTCTTCTGATCTTGTTCAAATGGGCAGTGGGAATCGAATGGATTATGACCTCAAAAGAAGAGGATGA
>Ga0214478_100059_pt1 | contig 50071 bp, 51 predicted proteins | sample M1_20Mar14CPVII9_2_FD_178001 | JGI IMG/M metagenome (GOLD analysis project Ga0214478, IMG submission 178001) | Marine eukaryotic communities from Monterey Bay, California, United States - M1_20Mar14CPVII9sort6BwellD7 | ecosystem: Environmental > Aquatic > Marine > Unclassified | place: USA... | reverse complement strand
TATATTGTAGCATCTCTTCTACATCATTTTTGCCGCTGAAACTTGCACAAATATTGCAATACACATCAATTGCAACTATACTGTGCTTTGAACCGCAGTAGTACTCGATTTAGTGGCGGAGTAATGTCGACTAGTTTGAGTATACCAAAAAGAATACTGAGACAACAAAATCATATCATGAAATTGTATGAACCATACTCTCTCTAATATTGCAATATCATCAATTAGACTTTACAATAGTCGCCATATATATTATTGATGACAATAATGCGCTTGAATATGCAGTAATACTTGTTATAGTTGAAGTTGTATGTGATGTATATCGTTATGTTGATTTTGTTAATTTTTGCAATTGTATGTTCAATGTTTGAGCACAATAATCGTATGGCTCTCATATTTTTCGACTAATAGCGTGTACACCATTGGATTCTACGTAAAAAATAGTTCTAGAAACATTATCCTATCCTCATATATAACATAATACTTACCACCGAAGATGTTTAGAAAGTTGATGGATTGTGTGGAGAGAAAAGGCAGTAGAAGAATGGCGGTTCGAGGTATACTCACGAATAAAAGAGGTATACTCAAGACCAAAAAGTATACCCAAGACCAAAAGTATACCCAAAATCGGGTATACTCATTTCACCTATCTCATAAACAATCATTTGGTAGACAATTGCATAATTTAATATCATAATAGTGAACTCATTTACACGTTAAAAAGTGGCAATAATAAAGATTATATTATATCCTACATATATCATCACCAATAACAAACATATACCCACAATATACGCAAAATATTTGTTTAAGATGAGTAGTATTAACGACATACCCCAAGAGCGGAGGACTAGTGATGGCCTTCGTGTAATTATTCCTCATACGGGAATACCCCTGACACTAAATGGAGTAACTTCTGCACATACCAAGCGAAATAAAAGATGGAATTGGGTAATAGATAAAAATCAGAGAGATAAAGACGCAAAAACAAAAGCCACCCGTCTCTACTATATTGACCTCAATGACAACAACCCTGAAGATGTTAAGAATGCTGTTGATAGTATTAAAGGTGTAATGACAGATTTACAAGATATTGGTAAAGCGGCATTAGAAGAAGCCGCTGTTGAGTTATGTGAAAAATTCCAAGTAAAGGTTGGAACAGTTAATAATGAGAAGATTGTGGATTGTGAATTAAAAGATGATCAGAATAAACTCCCCAAAACTCTATATGCCATTAAATATGCATTGGTTGGTGGGAAGTTAAATGGTGTATCCATATCCACCCTTATGAAGAATGATCCTTATCTTGTCATGAAGGTGCATTATATATTTGTTGGCACTTTATCAAATGATAAAAAGTGGAAGGGGATTGCAATTGAACGGTTCTGTGATAAATACTTGGTAGCAATGGGCCCCAAAGAGACTGGTGGTAATCATTGTCTCTGGACACTAATGGGAGCATACATTACAAAGGCATTTAAGGATAGTGTACGTGAATTGTCACGCTCTTCTCCGAACATGGATCGTACTCTTCTAATCGATAAGCCTCGTAGGGGAAATAAATATACAAGGCACTCTGCTGGTGGGAAAATAATGCGATTCGGCAACATATCCTAGTAGCTGCTTGTCATATATATGATCTCCATTCGGCATCAAAACCGACTGACAAGAGTAGTAGGGGAGTCCGCATTGACTAGTTCCCAACCTTGATTCACCAAGCTCGTAGGACAATAACTTGAACTTCGTCTTACCAACAGAGTATGGTATATAAATATTTCCCCGCTTGCCACGATTATTGTTTATGAACCCACTAACACATACATTACCATCACTAAACTTCTTAGTCACTTCGTCTTTAGACCTGTATATACGGCAGCCTTGGTATCTTTTAATATCGTCATCGTCGTCGTCATTATCATCTGCCTCAACAATTCCCTTCTCAGCAAGACTAATATCTAATCTTTCTCGTATTCTTCTCATGCTATCTTTCTTGTGTAGTTTACGCATTGCTGGTAGAAGTGAAGTTGGATTCTTACGTACATGTCTAAGCTCCTTCTTTGCCGGTTGAATAGCAGCCTCAAAAATCCCTTCCCAGTACAAAAATAGATTACCAAAGTATTCGATTTGATCAGGCAGATTGAGTAGAGACAAGAAGTTGCCCTTAGTACACCAAAACTCAACAAAGTTGTGATGGTAATACTCTTTACTAAAACGGTGGCAGCAAGAGAGAAAGATTTTGACATGCCTATCAAGCTCTTCTTTCAATTCTTTCTCGCGTGACATCAATAAGTACAACATGGCATTGAACGAGGAGTATACCTCACGAAGACGGATGATACAGTCAGCGGTGGTATCATCACGAGCAGTTGCTACATCATATCTCTCAAAGAACAGGCCGAATACATAAGACATGATTCTACCAAATCCGAGACAGTCTTCTGCTAGCCAGTTCGTATTGGGTAGAGTCTTTATCTTGCACCAATCGAGGCGCATATCAGCTATCTGTGATAAAATAGGGTTGGCAAAGGTCTGAAATTTTGTCCATAGTTTGTGCTCTGCCAATACACTTTCTGTGAGTTCGATCAGGCTACCAATTATACCATGTAGAATCAAATGCATACCAGTATCAACAAAGATACTGATATCATATCCCGATCTCAAGATGTAGGGAATGTACTCATCCTCTGCCTCCTCTAATGTCAGTTCATTATTATCGTATCGTTCAACACAATCAAACAGTTTATCTTGAGTCTTTTGACTAATACCGCAAGTCTGAAGATACCGCTGAGCACTATGCCGTCCCGTCTTGGTCCATGGTCCCACTACTAACTCATTGAATGCAAACCGGAGTACATCAATCATCCACTCAAATGATTGTTTAACGGGTAAAAGTTGTTGCATCACTTTTGTCATCATGATCAATCATATCATTTGTCCATGTCTTATCATCACTATCCAATACCTCTCCGACGTCGTCATTATCACGACCATCGATTGACATTAAACTCATATCAACTGTTATGTTATTATTGTTCTCAAAACTAAAAAAACTACTATCTGAATCATTGTTGTCGTCATCATCGTTGTAATCATTATTATCACCGAAGGATATATTACCGACGCTCATGTTATGGGTTGAATCATTATGCTGTATCTCATCAACGATATGTACAGTGTCGATGTGTTTTAACATCTGATACCGCCGTCTTTTCAAGAAAATTTGATCACAAGAATAACATTGTAAACTTACTTCCTGACATTTAGGGCAGGGTGGCATGATACTGTAGCCTTGTTGATAATTGATAAGACAGGAGGATGCATGCCAACCATGGTTGCACTTGGCACATACTGTATACGTAGGTAGTGAATTATTTGGTGGCGGCGGCGGCATCGACATATTTAAAGTTTGGTGGTTGCAATGTTATTTATTATTGCAATGATAATTGCAATCATTTAATAGCAATAATTAGTGGTTACATGTATTAGTGGTTTGCAAATTCTATCTCACACTACATACTGACTCATTATTGGTTACTCTCCGTCAGTTTGTCCGTCAGTTGTTTTGATATTTAGCCTTTATTTGATGGCCTAGAGTTTTGTGTCAGGTTCGGCCGTCAGTTTTATGGATACCGGTGATGGAAGTTGATTTATTAGGTTATGTGTACATTATCGTCGGTTCGTCGTCAGTTTTTAGTGTCACATCTCTTAACTGACGGTCGAACTGACGCTTTTTTGTAGCTGTGTACCTTTTGTGCATATATATGATGTGCACAAAAACTCTTTCTTATACTTTTGTGTGTGTGGTTGCAATATACCCGGATACGCCGTGACCCTACGGATTATTGAATATTGATATTATTCTGTATATTGCATATAATGTATACGTGGCTTGCTATGTATACTCTATCTATATTGGTGTGATGTGATATACTTTTGTGCATAAGATGTGTACAAAATAACACAATTTTTTCTTCTTACTTTTTGTGCTGCAATGTATCTATACAATAATTAGCGTGCGTGGGGTTTTGTATATATACTATCTAGTTGATTACAAAAGTAATGATATGATATCGGAGTGTGTGGTGAGTTATTAGCAGAGGCGGCCTTGGTCCGCCTCTTATTTTGTTCCTATTGGAAAAAATGACATTCCACTTGTAATCAAATCAATCCATTAAAAAACCAAATTCATCATGGCATGCACAACTTTAAATAGCGATTACTATTGCAATAAGCTACTTCATATACGTGGTATAGACGGGATATACAAGTTTTTAATTATCTATCGAATGGTGGTATTTGTAAGACTGCAACATTGATATTGAACGAGTAGAAAGGATTTTACAAAAAATCTTGTGCGCTTTCCTAGTAACCACGTCGAACTTATATGTTGCACTACCATTACCCAACAAAGCGATACAATTATCATAGTACTATATTACTATCATTCTCTAAGTTAAGTAAAGATATACTATCCTTGGCCCTGATTGAACGAGATATTAGTACCCCTTGCAACAAAACAATACAAAGATAATTGGTATTATTTAGCGATATAATTACTTGCAAATCAAAACAATATTTCCAATAAGTATCAACATGAGCACTGCCGACAGTAAAAGGGATGATGATACTCCTGATATATGTGCCAATTGTGGCAATGGAGAGGATAAAAATAGCAGTTTAAAAGCGTGCACGGCATGTAAGATGGTTAAATATTGCAATAGAGAATGTCAAATTGCTCATCGGCCACAGCACAAGAAAGAGTGTAGAAAACGAGCTGCCGAATTGCATGATGAAGAACTATTCAATCAGCCCCCACCTGCTAAGGATTGTCCAATTTGTATTTTACGCTTACCATCACTAAAAACGGGGTATAGATACAAGTCATGTTGTGGGAAAGTTATATGTAGTGGATGTTATCATGCACCTGTATATGATAACCAAGGCAATGAAGTTGCCGAAGAGAAGTGTCCATTTTGTAGAACTCCGAGTCCTAGTACAGATAAAGAGATTAACGAAAGAACAAGGAAAAGAGTAGAGGCTAATGATGCTTATGCAATCTACGATCTAGGATGTGACTATCGACATGGGGAATGTGGATTACCACAAGATTATACCAAGGCATTAGAACTTTGGCATCAGGCAGGAGAGCTTGGTTATACCGAAGCAATTACCAACGTTGGTTATTTTTATGATATTGGTATAGGTGTAGAAAGAGATGAGGAGAAAGCCATGTATCATTATGAGTTGGCTGCTATGAAGGGGGATATGTTGGCAAGGCACAATCTAGGTCTTGAAGAGGAGAAGGCAGGCAATATGGATCGGGCATTGAGGCATTTTATGATTGCTGCTGGGAGCGGAAGTAGTATATCTTTGAAGGTTCTCAAAGTATTATACTCAAATGGACGAGTAACTAAAGAAGATTATACCACGGTATTACGATCATATCAAGCATATTTGAGTGAGATTAAGAGTCCCCAGAGGGATAAAGCTGCTGCGGCCGATGATCAGTACCGTTACTATGATTAGATGTCATTATACATAAACATACATTGAAACATATGTGCCGACCCACTGGAAGAGAAGATACGGGGTTAGATGTGATGTGTTCATGAACACAAAAGATGCACAAGATATGCACACATTATTCCTCGGTCTTCCTCTTGTTGTCCGATAGCCGCCCATCCATACTACTAATTCTTTCTTCTCTTCCCAATTAGTTAATAGAATCAATATGTACCGATACAAGCTTGTTGGATATCGACCAATCTCTGCCCAAGAATTTACTACTACATCCCATAATTAAGTAAGTATTGCAAATGCCATCTCTATCGTATAATCTGAAAACTCAGGGAGGCACCAAACTTTGTATAGTGGTCGAGTAATCCCCACGGGCTTCTTCTTTTTGTGCCGAGTCATTATACACTTGTAGTATGTTGGTATCAATTTGTTGTTTACGCTGTCCAAGTATAGATACGCCCAATCGAGACTTCTTGTCAATCCCCACTTCAAAAGAAGCACTTCCGATATTAATCCAATCCATTATTTCAGCATTGTCATTCTCATCAATCTGTCGATGTATCCTTTTGTTGTGTGTCGTTACTATACTTGCAACAGCAGACGACAAGGAGGAGTATATTTGCAAAAGGAATAGTCATTTCTTAAATGTTTTGTGCACAAGATGCGTTCACTTTTTTTGGTAGACGATATGATTCTTCAAAATTAACGACGGAGAATGTAGTGTCATATCATAGTAGAGGCTCTTCAGTTGGTTTGTTGTATCATGATAGTATGCCAACGCACGAGCTATATCCCTTGCTCTATTCCTCTCCATACTATACATTTCATTCAATTATGCGCTATATCGATATGTTGACATATGGAACGTATATCTAAGTTCACCTCTGCCCAATGTCAAAGTTCTAAACCACCCTCGTACTATCTAGACTCCTTTTCTTATATTCTGAATTACCAATAATCGTTTCTTATATGTTTCAACCACCTCCTGGATAGAGGAAGACGAAAGTTTGTCAGTAGGATAAAAAGGGTACATGATGTGTACTTTTTTTTGTAAATCCCTACCTTATTGTAAATATCAATGCCAAAACCTCAAAACTGCTACCGATCGAAGAAAGAACGTTAAATACCAATCAAATATCAAACTATGATATATTGTATACCAAAGCAGTTATTGTAAGAGTAATGATATGCACATCACGGCTTATTGTGAGGTGAGAGAGCTAGCACTCTTTGCAACAAACAGAGCCGTTCACTCGCAGAAAATGTGCATTTATTCACGGCTTCTTATTTCTTAAATGAAATCATCTATCACTCCGATCAGCGACGTCTCAACAAAGAATGACCCCAATGGCGGCGTTGAGTATTGAAGCTACTATTATCTATCAATCGACAACCCAAGATGTCATATAAGAAGGTAGATTGTGGGTATAATCGTGTACTGCTTTGGCCCCTTATTAACATCTTAAAATGGAGGTGAGATTTACTCAACGCTCTACTAATTATTTACATCATCGCCATTGCAAATTGAATACAATATATACTCAATATATACAATACATGCACAAAACCATTGCAATTAAAAGGAGAGCACCCTCTACTACGTCATAGACATTGTTAATATTAGTATATTAGCGTTGCAACTAAAGTAATAAGCAGCCCGTCACAACACATTATCTATCGATTCGTCGATCTAATCACAAAATCTTGAGTAATAAGCAACAACACATATACAGTTAATAATGAAAACAATCAAACTACACAACCACTACTATATCATTATTACATTCAGCTCATTATTATTATATCATTCGTCAACATTGACCACCACTGCCGACACTGCCGTTAAGACCATTGCTACATTATCATCAAATTATATCAAACATCATTCATCATCATCTACTATTAAAGAGAAGACGAGCTCTTTTATACCACACCATCATCAACAGCAAAAGCAGAATAATCAACAACGACGTTCACTAGCTACAACAAATAATAATAAACAAATAATATGGCATCATCCTATATCCCACACTCCGCCACAATCGAACAATCATAATAACAATAATCCATCAACTGCTACGAAAGAAGATGAGAATGAAGTAACAGTATCAGATTTTAGTGATATGATACATCATTGGAATCAACTTAATAATGATAATAATATAAATCCGTGTAGTGATGATGATAATGTGGTTAGTAGATCTAGTAGTAGAAGTAGTCGGGTGAGTGTTCTGATTACGATAATGATATGTTAATTAAGAATGCTATACTTTGTTGTACACATGATATATGTATTCGTCTTTTTTGCTCATGCAATTGCTCATCTCTCCTCACTCTAATACTTCAAACATATAAAATACACTACACATACTATATACCAACGTTGCAAACAATATATATAAACAGTGCACACATCAAAGCCGTAGTAGTCGAAACAGCAGAGACAGTGGAGGAGGAGAAAATGATATCCCAACGATAACGAATCAACCAACGTCTAATCCAACACCATTTACCTTCTACTGGGAGCAAGAAGACGATGACGATGATGAACAAGATGATGATCCAAAAGAACCTACTCAATCACCATCATCACCTCCCAAGTCGGCAACACAATCACCAACACCTTCTACTATGAATGATGATGATGATATTGTACCTACTCAATCACCGATAATACTACAACCTTCTCCTACTAGTCAATCACCTACGCCAAATGATAATGATATACCGGCAGGGGAAGACGAAGGAGATGGGGAAGAAGATGATGATGATGAGTATGATGGGAGAATGACGTTTAGTGTAAGTCACATCTTATTGTACGAGAAGAGAGGGAGTGTGTATCATATATTATGTGTATCCTTCGTCTATACCCTCCTCACATCTCTTCCTCGTTGCCTCATATCATACATGACATATACAAATCAAACAGCCATCTCGAATAGCAACATTAGCACCATCATATACAACAACAGCCGATCCAACTACATACAAATCAGATGAACCAACAGTTGTTGTGTTTAGTCCGACTAGTAGCCCTTCATTACCACCGTTTGATAAAGGATCATCTCCTGTGCCTACTTCTTCGTTTGAGAGTACCAATCAGCCTACTACACCAACTGTTATATATAGTCCTACGGTCAAGCCATCTCCGTCATTCCATAGAGGCGATACACACTCACCATCATCTAATGGTTATCCAACTACCACGCCGCAGACTGCCGAGCCATCTCCAATAACAACAACAACACAATCTCCAAGTAGTAACAACAAGCCATCTTTCATGCCTACCTCCCCATCATTTGACAATACCAATCAACCTACTACTATATCCTCATCAGATGAACCAACTGTTGTGTCTAGTCCTACTACTAGACCTTCTTCATCATCATTACCACCGTTTGATAAAGGAAGTACACAATTACCATCATCAAAATCAACTAATCAACCTACTACTATAACGTCTAATAATCCGACTACTGCCATGCCAAGTAAGAATAAGAACGAGTCACCATCTCCCGAGCCTACTTCGTCGTTTGATAGTACTAGTCAACCTACTACTGGTTCATCGTTGTCGTCGACTAATAGTCCTACTTCTTCACCGTCGTCATTTGACAAAGGAGAGGATACGCAACCACCGTCGGTTGATAAAGATACGAATCAGCCTACTATATCTAGTAGTACATCACCATCTAGCAATCGGCCGACTGTAGTATCCAATCATCCGACAATAATAACAATTGAACCATCAGTTAAAGATACCACTCAATCACCATCTAGTTATTGGCCTGAAACTCCGTCTAATCGCCCAACTATATCTAATCCAACAACCAATAAGCCATCATCACAAACACCTCGCCCCACTGCTAAACCACCCCCAACTACTAAACCGCCTCCAACATATAATACCAACAGACCGAGTACACAAAGTCCGACGAGAATAATAACTGACGAGCCCATACCGTCTTCATTAACATCTGAACCAACGAGAGATAGTAATACTGGTACCCCGTCAACAACAAATGATGATACGAACAAGCCTACAATGTCTAGTAGCATGAATCCAACCACCCCTACGTCTTATAATGATGAAAGTATAGAGCCGACACCAGCAATAACGACAAGTGATGAATCGGCATTACCTTCCTATACATCCATTCCTACACTGTCCAAAGAGGATACTAACCAACCAACAGAGAGTAGACGACCAACTTCTAATCCAATTCGGAAACCTCCACCAACGACAGTCTCGAGTCCAAGTGGTAGTCCAGTTAGACAAGACGGGGAGGAGAGCTCGGCACCAACAAAGATGAATAGTGAACAGCCAACATTATCAAGAAGGCCTACCAGTGAACCAACAGAGGATAGACTCACATCTGAAGAACCAACGAGTAGTAATAGTGATAATGATAATACTATGAATCCCACAATCGACGAGCCTCCACGACAAGGGGAAGAAGAGAGTCCAAGGCCGACATTGATATATGAACCACCAAAGATACCAACCGAGGCAACAACCACAACAACCGAAGCTACAACCACAACAACAACCAAGGCCACTGTATCAGGTTCTACTACATCATCAACTACAACCCCTGAGCTTTGTGAATGTAGTCCATCATCAAAGAGTGCAAAGAAGATGAACAAGTCATCAAAGGGAACGACCGTTACTGGTTCTACAGCAATCCCTACTGCTAAAAGTTCAAAGAGCATGTTATTCTCGAAGAGTTCAAAGAGTAAGTTAATCGACTCCTTAATAGACCAAATTGAACATATGTCACTCCCGACGGCGGTAAGCTCTAGTATCAGTCTATCAATGTTGACAATATCCATTGCTGATTCTTCCAAGGGTGGTAAATCGGAAATTACGGCACCTTCTGCTAGTAGTAGTGGCAAAGGAGGCAAGTCAGGACCCACGGAACCTTCTACTGGTAGCAGTAAATCCGCCAAAAGTCAAGATTCTACTACCACCGGGGCTACAAATGTGCCAGAAGTATCATCTGTGTGGACGACGACGTTAATCCCAAGTCCCAAGCTTTGTGAATGTAGCAGTAGCTCACCAACAAGTGCAAAAAGTAGTAAGAGCGATGATGGATCAGGTGAGTTGATATTAGTGGATGAGTTGTTCTTTCATTGATATACCGATCCGATACATTCCTTTGCTCACATCATATGTTTCATTCTCCCTTCTGTCTTTCAACTTAGGCGGCACGATATCAACGACAACAGCCACACTGTTTACTACTGGTATGACGACAACGACTCCTCCCCTGTCGTCTAAGAGTGGTAAGGTAGGTTTATTCACTAAATCTTCCAAAAGTAGTAGGACGGACTTGCCTACGGTAGGGACTGATGCCGTGTCAACTACTCGATGTAATAGTAATGATTATATGGTATGGTATTATGATACTAACAAAGGACTTTGTACCAATGAAGAGGTCGATAATATGGTCCCAACTGAAGATAACACTGATATGATATACGAAAGTCTTGGAGATTGTTGTGATGTACATTTCAATATCCGAGTTAGTAATGATGTTGGTCTGGATTTTGATAGTAATGGTGTTGATAATAAATGTGATAGTTTTGATGTTTGCAAGGTAAGATGTTGTATGTGGTATCAACCGTTCGATATCTGTCTATACTTGCCATCTTATCATCATCATCATCATCTGATTGTTTATCCTCTTTACATTAATCAAATAGAACGACAATGCTACTCAATCCCCAACAACCACACCTACTAAAACAACGAGGCTGGAACGACGAACGTTGACGAGGAGACGAATATTGAGAAATGCGAAATAAAGAAGAATCAAATGATAAAGTTGTGCACATCATATGTACCTCTTGATGCACAGACCAACCTTAAGATAGAATGAATGATATATGTATTGCCACAAAAGAAGAAAAGATCAAGAGATAAGAATGTGATTAATGATATACTAAAGTAAATATGAATTGCAGTAATAAACGTACTCTGTTATCTTATTCATCAACCTATTCCCGCCAGTGTGTAGTAGTACCCCTCATCTACTACTAATCAACCTTTCTCTCATACCACTGCCTTGCCTCTACTACCACTACTTACTCATCTTACTCTTTAACAATAATTCTTCCTCCCACTTACTAAATGTTCGTGTTATAACAATTTCATCAATCTTTAAATCACTATCAACATGAAATCTAGTCTGTCCTTGTACTGTTAGTGGTGAATTGTCTGGTTCTATACCTATAGTTCATCAGCAACCATAGCAACTTGAACTTGCTCAGATATGATGTGAGTGATGGAGGTATACAGATGGCGTATATCAGTTGCAGATACAAGGGACAAGGACGGCAAAAATAACCAATGATGTTAGCTTCTAGGGTAGAGATAATTCCATATAATACAAATTACGTAGTGATTGTCTCTAGTAGCTACTTAGGTAGTAATTTTACTAGCTAATTAGCTTAGACCACACTTTCATCACAATTTTCTTTACTCATCTTGCCTAACTTTATTGCCGACATGATGCCGAGCGATTAATAGCCATGAGTTCGACGACTAATAAAGCACCGCAAGGTGGTTGTAGCGACGACATCACTAATGTCAGTGGCGAGCAACAACAGGCGTCGTCTTTGCAATTAAATAATGTTAATAATAATGAAAATAATAGTAGCAATGCTACATCTAACGACTCGTCAATCGATAATAACTCCTCGGCTGTCGATACATCAATCGCCGACGACAACGATGATGAAACACCCATTGCAAATAATATTAATGATGAACAACAATTGCAATTGCAATTGGCAAATGATAATGGCAGCAATGACAATAATAATAATGATAATGAATTGCAATTATCAATTAATAATAACAACGATAAGAATAAAAGGAAATGGCTAACAACCTTCACTCAATCTATAGTACCACCAGTGGTGGCAGCAGTAGGAACAGCAGCGGGAATTCATCATGGGCTGATAACAACAACTGAGGGTGCATTCACCACAACACTCATCGGGAGTTTAACATTAGGAACGGCAAATCTAGTACGCGTTTACTCCTCCTCCAACCGTGCAAAGAAACGAATTGTATCATGTAAAACATCGTCTACGACAATGGTGGAAACATCATCTACTACAATCCTAAGAGGAGAGCTTGGTCCTCCTCAAGTTGTGCCACCTCCTAGTGAATTACTGCTACAGCAGAAGCACTTACATGAGATTAAAGTCAAGCAGAATATGATGTCTATCACGGCATCTCATGCTGAATTACGACGAGCGGTTAGTACTCTTGAATCGGCTACTCAACGTCGTGATGAGGTTGAACACCATCGTGATTCATTACTCCGTGCCATTGAATCGAATACATCGACAGTACAGCATGTAGATGAGGAGATATCCGAGGTTCGAGATGAGATTGGTACAAATGAGCGAGACTTGGTAGATGCTCAAGAGGAAGGAAGGCAGAACGAGTTACGTGTTGAGGAGATTGATCGTGAGATTAGTACGGAGATGGCACGACATGCCAGTGCAGTAGTAGTACTTGAGAGGGAGGGTGAAGAGATAGATATTGCCGAGGTTAGAGCTGCACAGTCCATTGAAGATAAGAAGGCGATGATTGAGAAGAAGAAGGCAGAGATACGGCTGATGATAGAGAAGAGCAATGAGCTAAACAAGTCGGAGGGACACGAGGGTAAGGATCTGTTTGTTATAGTATGTTACCTCGATCATTATCATGGCATACTCATCATATCATTTGCTTCATTTTCCATCTATCTCATTTAGGTACCGACCTTGATGTTGCACGTGTACAAGCTCGTGTCAATGAGGAGGAGTCGGTGCTACATGGCAAGAGGGTAGAGCTTGAATCGCTACGTCAAGACGTGTCTAGTTTAGACACTGTCATCACTTCCAATACGACCAAGGCATCGGAGATACGCCAACAAGCGGAGGTCTTGCAAATTGAGGCTGCCAAGACTCGTGCCAAGGAGTCTTTACGTAAAGCAGACATTGCCAAGGCGCATTACACAGAGGTAGAAAAGCAACGTAAAGCTATCAAAGACTTGACTGAAAGTCAAGAGAAGGTTGCCTCTAATCTAAAGATCAAGCTCGACGATAACGAACGAGTCGTATCGTCCAAGGAGGAAGAGATTTCAAGTACTCGTGCCGAGCTTGCTCTCCTTGAGCAACAGATTGCCCAGTACAAGGCAAGTACAGCCAAGACGATGGCAAATCTACGTGCCGAGATTGAAAGTGCTAGTCAACATTGCCAAGATATAGTCGACAATGCAGAGTCTGAACTAAAAGCTGCTCGTTTCATGCATGCCGAGCTGACTCGAGAGGATGGAGATGTTGTAAGTGCATGTGTCTATGTGTATTATATGTATCTTATGTATCATTCCTTGTCCTCAATCTTATGCATCTTTAACTCAAATCTTTAGATGATGTGTCAAGAGGTTGGACACGAATGTCGTGGATGTCTATCATGCTCAACTCAATCAGGAAGAGTATCATCATCTCCCCCAGCAGCAGCAGCCATGGAGGAGGATAGTAATACACTCAAGTTGGAAACAATCCTCTCTGTCAAATCAATAGAAACCAAGCAGTTTGTTTGTGACGAGTGTGAGCTCACAGCTTGTTCTCAATGGTCTGGTGGTAGCTTCTTGTGCCTTGGCTGTTCTCGACCACATGGTGGAATCACGGATGGACTTCGAGTCATGCATTGCAAACATCGTGAGCTTATCTTGGAGAATTGTTCGTCTTTCTCAGATGATCCAGAGGACCTTCGTAAGTTTGATATGCTAGTACCTCCGCCTGCGCTTTGTGAACATAGATGGTGTCGCCAGATAGTACTACGTCATCTGATGCCAGGCAGTGCCCAAGACTTGAAGTACTGTAATTGTGGAGCTGTTGTTTGTGACGCATGTTATGATTATTGTCAAGACAATGACAATGAGTGTATTGATGAGGCAATTGACGAGTCACGTGCATGGAACGACAATGATGATGATGATGTTGATCCTTCTGAATTGACATATAACAACTTAGACTGTCGGTACACAAGCATCAATTATAAGCCTGACAAATCTTGCTATTTTGGTCAATTGGTAAAGACTGATACCACACCACATTACCAAACAGCATGCATCTATGGTACTGGAGTCGAATCAGCAACCCAACTTGCAGCTCATTATTATATCAACAGGTGGAGGCTGCCACAGAAGACAGTCGAGACCTTAGCTCACTTTGTACCAAGACTGTTCAATGAGATTGAAATAGTTAGTAGTACCAAAGTCACACCTCGAAACAAGAAAGAGCTGGAGAAACTACAAGGTCGTCTCAAGCGTAGTGTATCTGAATCTCTTTGTTTCATTGCAAGCAACATTCGAAAACACATAGATAATAACAAGTACTCTCAAGGCAATGAACTTACCCGAGCAAATGCAGTCGTAGCGAGCTTGCATCGTATTGCACAGTTGGCAGATACTTCTGGCGGTATCACATCAGTAGAACAGTTTGATTCTGATGCGGTTCAGGATACATTCGGAGGTATTGATTTTCCTTGGAGCGACTTCACTGACGGTGGTAGTCGTATTAGTGTCAGTGTAGATGTTGGAGAACCAGCTCCTATTGATACAACAAGGCCTGACATTCGAAGAATGAATGAAGTCTTGAGACTTGTCTTCTCCCGCAAGGAACGGACATCCAATGGCACCGTTTCATATCACGTTGAAAAGTGTTTTGAGCCTATAACCGGTAGTAGCGCAGCCATGAATGCCGAGGTAAACCACGAGAGGGAGATCAACTTGCGTGTTCATGTTTGTCAATGTCTTTTGGAAGTATTTGCAAAGAATCCTGTACGACTTCGAAATCTCTTGAATATTGAAGATGTTGCAAACATCCTATATGTCAACCCAGATCCAGACGACGAGGAAGAAGATCTGGATGAGGAAGAAGATGATGTTATTAAGCTGGGTGATATGATGGATACTCTAAGTCATTGTGACTTAAGAGATCAGGTCTTGCTTGCTGTGGAGGAGGGTAGGATTGATCGAGATGTGTTGATGAGAATCATTCGAGAATACGCTCAATCGAATGTGCTTGTCAATCAAGATCAAGTGCCTATCATGTGTTCAACTGACAATAACAAGCATTATTCTCTAGAGGCAATTGAAGAGAATGAAATGAAGATTGTTAGTCGACTGAACAATGATGATACCAATACAGACCGTATTCTACACGATCTGGCAGTTGTAAAGAATGAAGTGAGTTTGTGTTTGACTTGTGACTCCTTTCACTTCATCTTCTTCTATATCACTAACATATCTCGTTTATCTTTTCCTCTTATCAAATATAGACCGAGTATCTCAAGCAGTATGTGTCTAAACAGAATGAGCGTTTGACATTCATATTAGAACATACTAATCTCTGTCAGATTATTGATGAGAATCGATCAACAACACCAAAACATTCGTACGACCAGTTTGAAACCATCCTAAAGACATCTCTCAAGGCCGTTGCAAATGAATTCTCAGAATTGAGTCATCTAAGGGAGATTCCTCTCGAGAAAGTTTGTCGAATCTACAGTGAAGAAGATTGGGATAATGCTAAGATTAGAGGAGCAGCACTAAATAAGTTAGCACGTGAGCTACCTATGATCATTGCAAAGAGGTGTGCCGATGAGCGATGCACTAGAAACTTTCTTGATTACGACATTGTCGAGAGAGGGGCAGTTGATGCGAATGTAAGTTCAAGTGTGAATTGAGACTTCTATTATATTATTTATATCTCACTCTCACATCTCATATGTTCATAGCACCTCATACAACGTAAGGGTAATATTCCTGCACCTGCTCATTTTGTAAGCGAACGTGGAGCTGTTGCATATATCAGGCATGTGATCGAGTGTAATGTAGTTGCGAATTGTTGTTACCATCATTCCAAGCGTGATCACAGAGAACAAGCTATCATCGATCAGAAGAAGATCCGTCTATTCAAGAACAATGCTAGTATCGAGGATATCAGTCGATACAATCCTACCCAACTTCTATCGATGAGTGAAGATTCGGCTGTTCCAGAACTTGTTCGTATGCAGGATAAAGTCACCTTTTCTGCTCTTGAGCTTTATCTATCGGGAGGATTTAGTCAAAGTGAAGATGGCTGTAATGCATCTGACGTGAGATGTCTTGTGTACAACTACTTCGGAGATTTGCGAGATCATGACATTCTTTCTGATGATATGTTGACATCTTCTAACATTGAAATCAGCAACTCATACGGTATGCAAAAGAATGGTCAATATTATGATATTCATGGAACACAAGTTCAAAAGTATTTGAAACTTTCTATCCCTTTACTGACTGGCATTACCAAAGAGTTATGTGGTTTATGTGATGATCGATCAAGCCGTCCAGAGGACATGAACTTGACCATTAATGCTCCTGATGAGCAGGCTGGAGTAAAGGTAAGTCTTCTTCTGTTTGCCAGTTTAATCTCAACTCATCATTTCTAAACTGACATCTATATCTCCTCTAACTCCAGGCTGATCACCTTGGAACAAAGAAATGCAAAATTGGCGAGACGTGGAGCCTTATATCTTTCATGAATGAAGCGATTTGTTGTGTCATGGTGAATTGCTTCTCAGATAGAAAGATCACTTACAATCAAGATAAGGCAAAAGAGGAAGGACATCGTGGTATTAGAGCAGGTATCCTTTCGTTCCGCGATTATGACACAAGTGAACATGAGCGCTCTATCCTGTAGACGACAGGAAGGAGTGAGAAGATAATGTCTAGTGTAACTCTAGACGACTAAAGATTGACCCATACGTTCCCTCCTATGTTCTTCTCTTGTTCCCCCAACATGTCCACCAACTCGCATAATACATGCTTCATGAAGATGGTGCATCCGTAGATAGCGGGGATCACAGAACTTGTACTATCACATCCTATTTGTACACACACCGAATGGCATGTAAAGTGGGACGCCATCAAAGAAGTACAGCAGCAATAGCAAATGACATGGTCAAGATACTATACTGAACTAGGAACAAAGAACAAAGAAAAAACATTGTGACTTTCCAGAGAATGATCCTTCTTCATACCAATGTGCATATACCCAATTATTGTTTCGGCCACGTCCGCATGTTGGTCTGTTAGTGTTGTGTATTGTGTTTGTTTGTATTTGTATCAGTTTGTATGTATTACGGTTTGTATTATATGATGTGGATGATGAGATGTGCGTTTTATAAACAGATACACATATCATATGTTCAATTTTTCAACTCTCTCTTGCCAAGAGAAGAAATATGATAGAAACACTTACCCATAATGAAATTTGACAACCGCGTCAGGACTTGTGTTGTATCATAGAGATGAAGAATTGTTGAGTATATGGTGTAGCCGAACGAATAGCAATCTTAACTCAACAGCATATTTGTATGCTCAACTAACAACCTCAAAAACAACACATATCAAATACTCAAAAACAACAAATAACATACAATACTTACTGTGCCATTAAAAACTCATTACACCGCTCACCCAAAAACTCTGGCATTACAATCTTACTCAATTCTTCATAATCCACGTCCTTATTCGTCAAAGCACAAACATCTCGAATGACACAACCCTCTTTACTAAAACAATTAGTAATTTGTGGTATATTCTTAGTATGTACACCATGAAAGTAACTATGGACTGTCTGTTCACGTAATGATTTACCGTATCCTAATTTTAATTGTATTGATTTTATTATTGATGGTTTTGTGTTAGGTGGTGGTAAGGGTGATGATTGCAAGTGTGGTGGTAAAGCTTTCATGATTGATCTACTTTTTATGTTGCAAACGCCGTCGAAGCAGCCCTTATTGATGAATGCATATACTACTAAAGATTGCAATGATATCAATGTGTAGTATATGGCTGTGGTGCGTGATAGTGGCGTCATATTGCCGTAGTAGAGAAGAAGTGTAGGAGGACGGAGCAATCGGCAAAGAGGCTAGGAGAGGATATAAATTGTGCATTGAGTGAAATGGCGAGCGAACGTTATACAAAATTAGTACAACACATCTGATGTGTTCATCTTTTGTTTACATAACTATATACGACAATAATAGACATGAAATATGATCACTAGTACATTTAATATATATTAGGATCTGTTAACGACAGGTGTTTGAATTCGTTCAGAGCGAGGATACGGTGGGTATCCTTTCTAAACACAATAGTGCAGCAACCTTTCGAATCGATAAAATACTATTTGATAACGCTTGTCATTTTATAAAAAGGGATGCGTGTGATCAAAGATACTTCAGGATAGCATCTTTGACTGGCCCAGGAACTTCAGTTCGATATGCTCCTCTGTCAGTTGCTCCTTCTGCCTGATCTATCTTAGCTTTCCACAATGCCAATTCAAACAAGGTTGTTGCCTCTCTTACTTCATAGTACCTAATCAATTTAACAATCTTGTCCAGCTTTTCTTTATCCACCTCGAATACAGTATCCACCCTTCTCCATAGTCTATTTTCTATCTCTCGACTCACGGCAGGGATAGAAAGCTCTCCACTTCTCCATTCTACTGAAGGGATATCATCCATCTTGGCCTCTATATCTCTTTGGCCAGCTCGAATAACATTATCCAAGCGAGTTGAAAGGCCAGGGAACTTGAACCTCTGCAACGATGTGCATCCAGTAAATACTTTCTCATCAATTTGTACTTCCTCATTGTATAAGTCTACCTCCCTCAATCTACTGCAATTGTTAAATGCATCATATTCAATCTCGATTACTGTTGAAGGGATTGTAATACGTTCTAATGATGGACAACTCTCAAATGCACCTACTTTGATCTTCTTAATACCCTCTTTTAATACCACATCCCGTAAATCATAGCAACTAAAAAATGCACTCGAACCAATCTCATCAACAGTAGATGGTATTGTGATATTTTGTAATGAAGTACATTTTTCGAATACATGCCCCCCAAACTTCTGCAGACCTTCATTGAGTACTATCTCCCTTAAAGTATCACAACTTCTAAACGCCCCAGTACTTATCTCCAGAAAAGTAGAAGGAAATGTGATGCTTTGTAATGAACAACATTGTTCAAATGCCCTGGTATCTATACTCGCTAGACCCTCATTTAACACTACTTCTGTTAAACTGCTACAACCATGAAATGTATCACGACCAATATCAGTGACAGTGGATGGAATTGTTTTATGGATTCTAATGCTGTACATTCTTGAAAGGCGGATTCTCCAATCTCTCTAAGACCGTCGTTTAATACTACTTCTCTTAAACTTTCGCAATTGTAAAATGAATTATTATTAATCTTAGTAACACTCGAATGAATCCGTACATGTTGCACATAATTAGGAACACGATCTCCTGTACCCGTATACTCATATTCAATAATTGAAGATGTTTCTTCTCTGTTATTAATGTTTGCTGTAGTTCGCTGATGGTCTAGTTTTGGCCTCTTCTTACTCATATTATTGTATAGCAGCTATCCTTTCTTAATACAAATACTGATATATTTTATATAATATATATATATATATATATATATATATATATATATATGCGAGAGAATGTCCTCACCTTAGCAAGCATAGGTTGTAGTTGCAAAAGCGGTACACAAGATGTGTTCAATGTTTTTGTTGTATACTTTGATGCACATTTTTGCAATCTGCTGAGGATTATATGTAATATAACTATCAAATGGTGGTAGTGGATCCGCCGACCGGGTATAAAAGTAGTTGTTATGTTGGTTTGGTGAGCATACAATATCGATGATAAGAATTGGGATTATGGGATTGTGTTTGTTTATTTTGCAAAATATACGATAGACTGCCGCGGATTAAAGATGGAATATGTTGCACAAAGAGGTCAAGTAGAAGATCTGATGGTGGTATATCGATGGGCGGCTTTAGTTTATATCGTAGGTACCTATGCTAAAGTACAGAGATATCATGGTAGAATAATAGAACAATAGCCCAAAGAAAATTAGCTATTATTTTGGCGAGCTAACCGTATACGCTCTCCTCCTCAAACAAATAGCAGTCCAGGGAGTGATATTATATCGATCACTCTCACAACAACTGCTTTGGTATATAATTATTATAGGAATTTGGTCGGTATTTAACGTTCTTTCAATTGGTTGAGGTTATGGCATGGATGCTCACCGAGTAATAGGGATTTTACAAAGAAAAGTACACATCATATGCACATCTTGTAGGTAACTCATCTCCATAAACCTTTAGCTGTCAATATATTAAGATTCTTATAATCTAGCGGAAGATATATAGTAGTTAAATAATTAGATATGAGCTCATCTGATATAAACAAGATTTGCAATGACGACGGTTCATCAAAATCAAATGATGACGGTGTATGTGAGGTTAGCGATATGTTACAGAATATAAGTACCTCAGATAAAGATGATAATATTGTATCAATATGTGCAAATTGTGGCAAAAAGGGTGACGATGATGTAAACAATATATGCAACAAATGTAAACAAGTAAAGTATTGCAATGCTGCTTGTAAGAAGAAGCACAGACACAAACATAAGAAAGATTGTGAGGAACATATCAGATTAGCCGCCGAGCGTGCAGCTGAATTACATGATGAAAAGCTATTTAAACAACCGCCAGCAGCAGAAGATTGTCCAATTTGTTTCTTACCTTTGCCGCACCTAAACACGGGATGGAAATACTATTCATGTTGTGGAAAAGCTATTTGCAGTGGATGCGGCTATGCTCCTGTCTATGATCACCAAGGCAATGAAGTTGCTGAGAAAAAGTGTCCGTTCTGTAGAACTCCGCGCCCTACTTCAGACGAGGAGGTATTGAAAAGGATTGAGAAACGAAAGGAGACTGGTGATGCAGAGGCAATAAACACTTTAGGATGTTGCTATCGAGATGGAGAATACGGTTTGCCGCAAGATTGTGATAAGACATTAGAACTGTTCCATCGTGCTTCCAATCTGGGTAATACTGATGCTTATTGCAATATGGGTAATTCTTATTTTAATGGTCAAGGGGTAGATATTGATGAGAAGAAGGCTGCACATTATTACGAACTAGCAGCAATAAAGGGAGATGTATATGCGAGGCACAATCTAGGTAACAATGAGGTACGTGAACGCAATACGGACAGGGCATTGAAACATTATATGATTGCAGCAAGAGGTGGATATGCTGATTCTTTGAATGTTATCAAACAGTTATACACAATTGGACATGCAACAAAAGATGATTACACAAAAGCATTACAATCATACCAAGCATACTTGGGTGAGATTAAGAGTGTACAGAGGGATAAAGCTGCTTTGTTTAGTGACGAATACAAGTATTATTAAGCTAACTAAAATGAATGTCAATAAACTATTGCAACAAAGCATTTCAATATACAAGATAGAGACCTACTTATGGCAAAGATTTATGCTTTAGATAAACTCCTTTACAATATCGTATCTAATATGTTAATTTGTTATCAATTTAATCATGTGCAGGACAGGCTACATATCTTTTAACGACACACAACCACCATTCACCACACACGACGGAATCAATATCTAGTAGCACAGAGAGATGTAGTTGTTCACCAAGTTCAACAACTTAGTAAACCTCAACATGCCACTGCTTGGCCTTCTTTAATCCCTTAATCCATTCATCATATTCAATACCCTTGGACTTGCAAACCTCAGCAAGCATATCTTGGATGCCAGGCATCATACCCTTGAGGCCACAGAAGTACATGTGTGCACCATTCTCCAACTTGGTAAAGATCTCATCGGCATACTCCTCAACCTTATCCTGGATGTACATCTTACCACCCTTCTTATTCTCTTGTTCACGACTTAATGCGTAATCGATACGGAAGTTATCGGGGAAGCGTGACTTGGCCTCTTGGAATTCATCATCATACAATAGAGCGTCACTGTTGGCAACTCCCAAGAATAACCATGCCTCACCCTTGTAAACTTCGGCGGCGGGTGTATCCTCGTTGAATAGACGACGGACCATACCACGGAAGGGGGCGATACCAGTACCAGTGGCAACCATGATGTAATCAGTGGTAGGATCCTCCTCGGGCATTAACATAACCTTACCGGATGGTCCAGTCATGGTAATTTCAGTACCTGGATCGGCATCACATAAGAAGTTGGAACAGATACCCTTCTTGGCTGGATCATCAGCCTTAAGTTCAGGACACCAGTAGGTGGCACGACGGACACATAATGATCCAGTGGAACCGGTCATATCATCACCATATCGGGAGGAGGCAATGGAGTATAAACGGACGGCATGTGGCTTACCATCCTTCTCACGTGTACCGGGGGGAATAACACCCCAGGATTGTCCCTCAATGTATGGGAAGTCACCCTTGTGATCGATGATGATATGACATGTCTCGCCGGTGGCCTTTGGTCCGACGATACGCTTGTTGGAAACGACCTTACCGATGAAGGGGGCCTTGTTCTTATGTGTATTGACCTTGACGTTGGAGTGGTCATGGTAGGGGGTGTACTCAAGGAATGCCTGCTTTAAGTTTAGAGAAGTTCTGTATCGTTATATGTGTGTGTGTTGGTGTTTGATTGGTATGGGGAAGAGAAGATAGAATTTTTAGAAGATTGAGCTAGAAATTACAATTGGGCCGAACAAATAACTCTCTTTCCCGAACAACCAACAAATGACCCCCACTCAAAACAAACACATCCAAAAACATATATAAACTCTTCCTCGAGCTAATGTAATCCCTAGGCCGTACCAATATCCCCTGAGGCCGTGTATAATTCTCTAAATCTAATTTCTCTCTAAGCGGAGTTCTCCCGACTCTTAACTCCCCCATCCTAATCAATCGGCGGCGGCGGAGCTTGAAATTGAAAGTACACGTATATAGCTCCGCGAGAGGCTATGAAGAGAGATAATTATAGATCTCTATTTGTGTTTTGGCCATTAACAATAATAATTGAGGCTCTCTACTTCTGGAAGATGCATAGAAATCGGCCAACTCGACCGGGCGAGCTGAATATACGCTCCTAACTCCCGTCATTCATTAACACGTCGTTGATATCATGGGAGTATACTACGCCACACATTGGAGGGAGAAGAGCCTCTATAATATTGCAATGAGATTTTGTTATTCTGTGTTGTGTTGTTGTTTTTTATGTTGTTTGTTAGGGGAAGGGCGCCGCCCGAGCTACCGCTCTGATGATACTAATTGTTGCATAATAATACACCTTCGTCCCCTAGAGTATATAATATTCCGTCCCATTCAATATCTACAATAGCAATTCCTCAACAAATAACATCGCCGCCATACAAAATAGAAAACACAAGAATGCTCAACTAAAACTAAATATAAATAACTCACCCAAACTTAGGAGCAGCCTGAGGACTAAATGCCGAGGCAGATGCCAATAATGCTAATGCTACAACCTTCATCTTTATATTATATATATTATATTGATAATTAGAACAAATTATGATATCGTCGGCAACAACATAAGAGAGGAAGCAAGCACAACTAACACCACATACTAAAAATCCACCTGCGTCATTAAGATTAGAATCGCCAAAACTAAAGATACGTTCTGGTCCTCACAGTCGATTGTCTGTATATTTCACGTGATTGTATATTTATGTCACGTGTGTATTTTGTGATCGAGACATAAAGAAAACTTGTGTTTTATTTGCTTGCATTATGAAGGCAGTATGAACTATGTATGGAGAAGGCAATAAGAGGAGAATATAATATAGGTAGGTACGTCGTCGGATTGATGATCTGGATAAGGCTCCGGCGGCTAAATAATAACGTTTTATATTTATATAACTCCTTGCTCACATAATTTTGCTGCTCCCTTTCCCTCTTCTCCTCGCGTCTCCTCTCCTCTCTCATACTACTTTTGCAGGATATATATCAAGATATATAGCTATCAATCATGATCATCTGTCAACAACAACAATCTATTAATACTGCCAAATCCTCCTCTTCTACTGCAACATCGTCAACGTCGTCGTCTAGGTCCTATGCAATGCAATCTCTTCTATCCAAAGTAAAGATATCAACAACCGATAGCAAGAATGATATAGAAGCTCCAGAGGCTATATCAACCTCTTCATCATCTTCTGACGATGATGATTCTACAAGTACAAATGGCAGTAGTGTTGGCGTAGCATCTAGCAGCTATAAGAAGATTGTCTTAACTGTCGACGATAGCAGCGGAGATGAAGAGAGTAATAATGAGAAGAAGGAGCATGACATCAGTAGTAGTGACACAATGAGCAACCAAGAAGATGTAAAGCAGCAGTCTACTACTCTATCATCACCACAGTCGACATCGTCACTAGAACAAGACGTTGAACAGGAAGAAGAGGAGGGGATACTAATCCTATCAGAAGAAGAGACCTCCTCCGATGATGATGATGACGATGAGGATTATGTTGCAATACCATCCTGCTTCTCATCGAATGAACTATCCAATGGTTTCATGCTTGAACATAAGGTAGCATTATTATATCAAAGATGTTCAATTGCAAATAGTAAACGGTTACAAATGTTCAATACAACAACTAGCGGCAGCGGTAGTGTAAGAAGTGAGAAGAGTAGTTGGAAGGAGGAGCTTGATGAGTTTCGTTTGTTCATTTCTCAATAATATCATGAAGAGCAGTGCCGGATGGGAAAAGAAGTGTCCGTGGATTAGAAGTGGTTGGGGATAAGTAGATTGTGTAGTAGTATATAAAAGGTTAATGTATATATATAGAAGTGTCCGTACCCATAGTTGGATATTTGAAGTGGGAGGGATAAGTATAGATTGTGTAGTAGTATAGGTGTAAATGTATAAAACTTGTATCTAGATTGGTCTCTACCTGTCGTTATTAGAATATACAAGCAAAGTGTCATGGTTTAGATGGGAGTTAAAATTTATTTATCACTAACCCCAATTGAAACTCATTCATCACCTTCTCTCAATCCAACCAAACTAAACCTCTCATCCCAAGATGACGAAGACGACTGACAATGAGTGAGTCTGTTTGCTCTTCTACCAACTAAAATCGTTCATTGTGTTCTAATTCTCATCTTTCTTCTTTCCTTTAAAAGAGATTTGGTGAAATCCACCCAGGAAAAAGTAAAGCGATACGAAGAAATGCAGCAAAGGAGGAAAAGGAAACACTCTGAGTAAGTCTTTGTCTCGTCTTGTTACTTGAACTCATATTAGTTGTTTTAACTTCAGTATTATATCACCATTCATATACGTTTAAGGTTATCCGATCATGAGGAGCATGAAAAGACTCGATATGAGATGCACAAATGGTTCTTACTTATCAACAAGCAACAAGAAGAGTTAAAGAAACTACAAGAAGCTTCATTGAAAAAACAAGAAGAAATGATGAAACTGATGAAAGAGTTGATAGCAACAAGGAAGAATAATGCTTTCGATGACGATGGTTTTTCAGTCGGCTTGTAGATCTGTTTCACGTATTTGCCAGGTGGTTTGGATAAGCATTATTCATGTCCATGTCCAAGGAGTGGATTGGTGGACTGTTTCCCCATCGTTGTTTCGTGTTCTAGTTGTATAAACTTTAAGTAATAGGGTCAGGGTGGTTGTCGATAGCCTTGTTTCCTTCTCCTTCTATCTCTTGATCTTGACATGTTGATTCTTTTGTTGTTTTCACCCTAACTACACGCCACCTTTTGGCGTCTTCTCCTCGTCTATTGCTAGTACTTATTGTTGTTAAATTCCCCTTGTCAAGCTTGAAATATGTTGTTGTTATCTCCTTTAACTAATTACGCCCACAGAGATCTCCTCTCGACCGTAACCCAATCCTCACAATCGGTTGTGTATCATGCCCCTAGTATAAAATCCTCACAATCGGTTGTGTATCATGCCCCTAGTATAATTATAACTTCCGACCGGCAATATCCTTATGTGATGAGCCAGATCAAATGGGAGAGTTCATAGTGTAATTGATTCTCCTAACCTAATATAACCCCACGCACTAACTCTGCACATCTTCTTTGCAGTAACATAGCTCCTTTCCCTGCCAATATATGAGGAGCGGATAGTCCTCTCAACCACCAATATCTCTATCTTTAAGGCTCTAATACGGCATGGAGATTGACCACATCTCTGCCAAATAGAACACACCACTCACCACGGAGACTACTCCAATAGACTACTCCAATTTGTGGCCCCAATCACGAAAGTTGTGCGCTTTAGAGAATCTCAATAAATAGATTATATTATATACTTGATGTAGACGTCGTATTAGCTGTAGTGGGCTGAGTATATAGTAGAGAAGAGCCGCCGTGCCACAATCTAAACATCAATCGCCTTGCAAACATCAATTTTATGAGAGTAGGATAAAGGATACCACCTCTATGAGATTATTATGAGATGAGATGCACTACGACAATATGTGATGGCACAATTATTCTTTGACGGTTTATCCAATTGCTATATGTGCTTATTAAACGTTAGACAATGCAATATAGCTCATATAGTTCAGCGTTCTTCAATTGGTAGTGGCCCCTGTGACGAGATATGAGACAGACTTTCCAACTGAAAAATAAATAAAACAAAGGTTTTTATGAGTATGGTAGTGCTTTGAGCCTCAATTATATCGGCAGACGGATCTTCTCTCGTCGTTTATTGCAGGTATGAATCGTATAGAAGGTATGTAATGATTGTGAGTATACCGGTGGTCTTCGAGGTCATATTATGAAGAGTACTACAACCTTACATTTAGACACTCAAATTTAGAGTTGTTTTGTCTCTATATTATATACTCCTCATTACTCAACTGCATTATCACTCTTCAAACCTTTGAACAGCATGTAAAAGTAGACATTTAATGATCTAATATATAATACGTGCAAAGGAGGGCATACCATTATAATGGTTATTACTTTATACTTTGCAATACTATCGATACAAAATTTTGAACACATGATATGCACCAATAAAACACAACAAATTATGCCAATACTCCGCTTTGATCGATAAGCATTTGCAAAAGGGGAATGCTATTTAAGGTTTAAAGAAGTCATGTACGGCATAATTACTGAATATTGCAAATAGAATATCAGATTGTTGTTGCCGGCCATCCTTTGCAACAACAATAAAAAGTTTAAAAAACTGCCAACTGCCACACATAACACTCCTACAATAATAAGGTGCGATGATATATGATGGGACTATATACAAACTGCTCGTCGACGAACGAGAAGAGAAGAAGAACCTAACAAATAACAATGCAATAGTAGGAACTCTGCTGCTGCAACGGTCTGTATCTATGGATATTAGCATTTGGTACACGTCTCATGTCCAAAATAGGAGAATAATAGCAGGCACTACGGTTTGAGGATGAATCTTCACAAACATCTAAAACAATGTCTGGTTGGCTGGCTAACCAAGAACTGTTGGGGCGGTTTTTGTATATTAACATGATCTGCTAAATGTTGCTGCAATAGATTGCCGTCGCGTCCTTAACAACCATACAAGTTATATGAAGACAATACAACTACTCGTTCATGAATGATGGATCAAAGATCAGTGTTATTGATCTTTGTGATGGATAAGAGAATCCAACAGTCCTACAATTGTATTCGAATAGGAGTACGTACGGCCTCAACACGGATACCATAGCATCCACACATTACTTTGTTCACATCTTGTGCACAACATGTGTTTATTAGTGTTTAGAGGATGAACAGTACCACGGCGGCACTTAAGGACAAACAGATGTCGAATTACCACTTCGGTATTATATCTTGGGTTAGCTAATCAACTCATTACTCGAGAAGAGTATTAGTCATCGACACCACTGCAAGATAAGGGAGAGAGATATCACCAGTGAGGCATTAGTTTGTGGCAAGTTGTGTTAGTCTACTCGCAACTAAACAGCTCCGCGTCTACAACGGAAGATGATAGATCAACAACTAAACGAGGGTGATGATATTGTAGCAAGTCATGCACTCCATCTTCATTCGGATCGAGTGATGCCAGAGGAGAATCGATTCAGATTAGAGGTTGGCATCAGTCTACAATACGTCGATACCCATCTCAAAGTTATCGTCACCTCTCACATACCTTGTAAGAAGATCAAGATGAGGAGAGATAGAAAAAGCAACACAACCAAGCAAGTGTAGGTACTAGAAGGACGAAGAGTCATGGAGTCAAAACAAACTCAACCCTACTACTACTTAAAGACTAAACTAATACAAGAGAAGAACCCAGCACAACGATCAACCAAAAGAAACACTCCTTCACTACCACGTCCACGTCCACACTCCATATTCGAAGAATCATTACAAACAATCACCTCCTTAGTCCTTCCAGCCTCCCATGCCATTAGGTTCACGGCGGTGGATGCTTGGAACAGATGAAGCAGCAGTGGCAACAGTAACCTCATCGACGTCGAAAGGCAACTTCTTGGGTGTCATGTTAGAAGACCTGATCAAGTCCACCAACATCCCGTTTTGCCTCTGAATCTCGCAAAGTCGCCACTCCATCTTGGTTTGACTTGACGTAACATTATCTAATCGATTAGACATGTTTTCGTTATGCTCGGCAAGTTTCTTGGATGTGTGTTTATTGACATTTGCTTGAGTCTCGGCATGTGCCTTGGAAGTGTGATCCTTGAGGTCGTCGTGCTCTTGTTTTCGACGGTTTGCATCCTGTTTCAATTTACTTCAATGGAAGGAAGAGAAGAGATGAATCAGACACACATTAAACGGTCATCATGAGAAGAGATTACACAATAACAAAAGACTTACTCCACATCACACTCCATATTGGACATCCATTTCATCTTCTCCGCTCTGGACAACTTCTTGTTGCGAGGCTTGCTGCTACTCTTGGATTGAATCTTCATCATTGTTGATGTTGATTGATAATTGATGTTGTGATGAGACGTTCAGAAAATTATGAGAGCTTCTAGCACATGAGACTTAGGCCAAAAAATTCAAAAATTTCCCCCCTCATGGCTTGACCAACAGCTACCCACCTGGAAAGTTTTCTCTCTTTTAATCTCTGGTTTTCACATTGTTTCTTCCGTTTTAAGGATACAAGTAAGACGTTGTTGACCTACCAATCGGTTAGTGTTGATTCATCAGATTGGTGCTTTAATATCAATATCTAATGGGAGGAGGATAATATCATGAGTAGTATTAGTGATGCATCAACATCTCTTGGGGAGAAGGAAATGGACAACAATAACGATCGAGGGGATAGTATGAGTATGGATGAGGTCGGTAGCTTAAAAGAAGATGATTGTAGTAGTGATGCTGCATCAACATCCACCAATGGTCATCACGGTAGTGATGAGGATGTAGACGATGCCAATGGAAATGAAGCATCATATAATGATGATGATACCAATAGTGAGGAAGTTGAAAACGACAACGATAGTACCAATAGTACCAATAAATCTTTATTGTCTGGTGAATCGTCATCGTCCCAAGACGACTATAGTAGTGACGAAGAAGGAAGAGAAGAGATGTTGGAAATGTTCATAGTAGAAACATGCAAGTTTGAGGAAATGAGCAACCTTTTAGAGGGTTTGATATCAAGAGAATTAATTAAATCAAACCAATATGATTCATTTGCTACGGCCTTCGAAGCTCTAGGTTTTGCAAGAAGCAAGAGATTAGTATTAAGGCATACCATGTTTTATCATATCGATGAAGAGAAGTTCGAAGAGTTAGAACGTTCGGGTAAAGAGAAGGGAATGGAATCATTCATTAATGTGGCCATCAAATTAGGTTATGAAGATCAATTAAAGACTTGGCCAAAGGTTAGTGGGTATATGGGCACTTCTGATACTGCTGCCGGTAACAACAACATTGGAGATGGGAGTTCATCGGGTGATAGTGGTGGAGGACGTGATGATGGATCATCTATTCAACAGCATCAACGACAAAACAACATTATGCGTCGTACGTCTTTGGATCAAGAACAAGATGACGACGACGACGACGATGATGATGATGATGATGCAACCCCACAACGAGAGAAGAGGGTCAGATCACCTCGCAGTTCGGACAGTTCGTCATCGGATATTAATCGTCTTACTCAACATTGCAACTCCTCATCATCTCACAAGGAAGGTAGATCTGATCAAGGCCTTCGGAGAAGGAGGAGGAGAAGGTTGAACAATGGTACTGAATCCCCTCGTCAAGAGAGTGAAGGGGGTGGAGCGTTGGCGTTGGAGAATGCCCGGCTCCAAAAGGAGCTTGTGAAACATCAAAAGACGATTGATAAGTTAGCCAAGGAGAAGAATAGTGTAGCCACAATGAAGGCCAGCCTTAAGAAACAACAACAAGAGTTGGCCAAGGAAAAGAATCAACTGAACAAGGAGACAGCCGAGGAGGAGGCTCGTATATTACAGGCCAAGGAAGATGCCAAGGCCGAGTTGGAAAGAGACCTTGATGCATTAGTAGAACAGGAGCTGGAAAGACGTGCCAAGGAAGAGAAGGATAGGTTGGCAGCAGAGAGGTTATCAATCGAATATGACAAGATTCGTTCATTATTTAGTAGTCTTGATACACATTCTATTGCTGTGGCATCTCTGAGGGAGGTCGAAGCGGTTGTTTGTCGGTTAGAGGCAGCATTCAACCCTCAGGCTCCGAATCTTTCTCTCATCCCAGAGATTACTCGTGACCTTCTGGTCATCCATCAAAACATTGCAAAGCACAAAAAGATGATTACAAATCATGTAACCGTTCAACAAAGCAAAGACAAAGATCCATTGATAGATATTAGTCTAAATGATGGCATTGGAACAATATTATTAAACATTGCAAATAATGTAGCTGCAAAGGACAAGGCATTAAACCAAGTAGTACCTCCTGAGTTGCTACAGTTAATGGCAGCAGTACAAAGGCTCCAAACCTGTAAAGAGTGTGATGTTCCTGATCAATTATCATCAACTGATATTAATAAGTTGAAGACTACATTCAAGGCTGACCAGAGTGTAGGGAATTTAGTTCTGAATTGTGTGCACTTGACCTTGATGGTCTGGGTTGAGAGTGAACTTTCCGTTGAGCAATTGTATATGCATCTTGATGAAGATGGTCTTCTTCTGGTCGCTGAGTTGTCGAATCAAGTAAGACCAGGTGAACCTCTCGACCTTGCTAAAACGAGCGTGCGTCGATTTAGAGAGGAGATAATCATCCCTGCTCAAAATGGTAACGACGAGCGGTTACGACAACTTGCTACTCAAGTAGCAATGGCCTTTGCAAACAATTTGACACTGTCTGGATCCGATGAACGAGTAGCTATCATTCAGCCTGTGCTTCAATTGGTTGAGAAGAAGAAATTTGATGGAAGTAGTATTGATGACATGCAAGATGATGTAAGGTACTTTTCTGAACCTGATGATCAGCATAAAGCAAGAAGAAAGTCATGCACATGCATCTTGTTCAATGCCTCGGCCTCGGAACTGATTGAGAATCGACTTCCCGAACAGGTACCTGATGGAGACAGCATGGTCGATCTTTTCCCTGATGGGTATCTAAGGGCTCTCCTTATCAACTCTTCTACTTTCTGCAAGAAGTACTGCAACTTTATCTCTCCCAATCGATGCTTGTTTGAAGAAGGACATCTAGTCCAAACTGCCAAAACTATGTACAAGAATATGAAGAGTCGTAACATTACAGCGGAGAATATGGTGATCATTGGTCGTAATGAGAAAGATAGTCTTGAGCGTTTGTTTGGAATGTAAGATGGAGATAGAGACCGATACTATAAACTTCTACTTAGTGTTAGGTTTTAGTACTCTAGATCTATTATTGTTGTCTTGTAACTCTCTTCTTCACAGATGACTATTTATTGTGTTTCTAATTCGTTCATCGGATGAATAGATGCAAATAATAGATATCAATGTACACGGGTATTGATTTGTAGACTGATGCCAGCCTCCAATCTGAATAGATGATTCTCTTGCCTCGGGTTCCCCTCGATCCGAATGGAATATGGGCTAATAAATATCTCTGCTATTTGATCTTTACCACCACAATTCGAACATCTGTCTGTCCTTAAGTGCAGCCGTCCGCCGCAAATAGACACATGATATGTGCACAAGATGTGAACAAATATGTGGATGTTGTGGTATTGTGTTAAACGGACGTAGGTCCTACTCGAAATGCGATGTATTGATAGCCTGCTCATGTGTCTTCTAGAGTATTTACTCCTCCTCCAACCAAATCATCTTCTCTCGCAGTGGTGCCATGGCCTCATAAGATGTGTACCAGGCCCTGTTCGAATACAGCTGTGGATTCTCTTCTCGTGATCATTCATTCAACGAGTTGTGTATTGTCGTCGTCAACATCATGTTATAATGTACAAAAACCGTCCCAACAGTTCGGCGTTAGCCGATCGAACCCAAATTGTTTTATAGGTTTGTGGATGATTCATCCTCATACTAAGTGCCTGTACCGGATATTCTCCTATTTGGACATGAGATGTGTACACCAAATGCTAATATCCATAGATATAGATAGACCGTTCTATTGCATTGTTATTTGCTAGGTTCTTCTTCTCTTCTCGTTCGTCAACGAGCAGTTTGTTATATAGTCCCATCCTATCTCATCGCACCTTTATATTATTGTAGGAGTGTTTGTGTGGCAGTTGGCAGTTTTTTAAACTTTTTATATGTTGTTGCAAAGGACGGCGGCAATCTTATATTATCTACTATTGCAATATTCAACTAATCATGCCGTGCATGACTTCTTTAGCACTCCCCTTTGCAATGTATATTGATCAACTGACGTTACATATTTTGTTGTTGCATATTGCTGTGTTTTGATGGTGAGATGTGGTGCAAGGTTCTCCTAATATATCAACTCGAAGACCGCCACCGTACAAATGTCGTTACATACCTTCTATACGATTCATACCTGCAATGTACGACGCGAGAAGCTCCGTCTACCGATAATAATTGAGGCTCAAAGCCACCTCTTCAATACTATCATTTTGTTTTTTCAGTTGGAAAGTCTGTCCGTCGTATATCGTCACCGTAGCCACAACCAATTGAAGAACTCTGAACTATATTGCATTGTCTAACATTTATTACGCACATATAGTAGCAATTGGATTCAAATTATCGTGCCAGCACGATGTTGTCGTAAGTATGTGCATTTCATCTCATAGGCAATCTCAAGTAAGCAGAGCAGGCGGTATCCTCACCAACTCTCATAAAAATTGAAACATACAATAGCGTAGATGAACAATAGGCTTGGCGCGGCGGCGGCCTAATTATACTCCCACCCCGTACGGACGACGTCTACATCAAGTATATATAATCTACTCAATATCTCATCTCTCAAAAAGTGCCAATTCTAGTGAGGCCAAACAACAAACTGCAACTCTTAATTCTCAACACTTCTCACTTTACAACCACACACAGCAATATAATGGACGACGAACAATCCCACTTTCCCTCCTATCAACAATACCTCGACCAAAACCATATGGACGAAGACGGTAATTACAATCCCAAAACTCTCAAGGATTGTATCTACGACAAGTTACCCGATAACTTATATCAATTAATTGACGATCTTGATCCAAATACTAAATTAATACCATCCAATATTAATGATGATGAAACTAATAGACGATATTATTCAACTGTTTATGGCAAGGCTGATTTATATGATGATGATGTTAATAAAGAAGAGAGTGATAAAGATAGTGCGGATGAGATTGAAACACACGAGGTATGGAGTGGTGGTGGCATCAATACTAAAGAAGTTGATGAGAAGAATACTACTAAGACGACAGAGGATACCGATAGCAAGATGAGCAGAGAAGATGATATTAGCACGATAACTGATGAGATATCCAAGCTAACCTTTACACTGCAGGACAAAGGAGAAGATGACGACGAAACTTGTCCAATTTGTACTGCATATCTTTCTACCGGTGGCATCTCCCCGCCATCAAAAGCTACTAAAGCTACTCCTATTACTAATACTCAAGAGAAATATCAAGCTCAAGAAGACGAAGAACAACAAGAAGAGGACGAAAAAGAAGAGATAACTCCATATAAAATGCCATGCTGTAATGCTCAAGCATGTACGAAATGTACTGAAATGATATGTACCAAGTTGCAACAACAAAGAGATGGTTATAGAAAAGCAGAGTTTGGTACTACCTGGTGTTTACATTGTTGTATACCCATAGATCTTAAGGATTCGAATTCTATTAGTGAGTATACTGCTACTGCTGGTGATAGTAGCAAACAAGATGATGATAGAGAAGACAAAGGTGATAATAGCAAAGGAGAAGAAGAGAACGATGAAGATGATATACTCAATATAGATCCCATAACTTTAAAGAAGAGGAAAGGAAAGAAGAAGAAACGAACATTAACAAACGAAGAAGCTAGAGAGAAAGAAGATAATGCATGGATATTTCCACGAGATGAACGATATGAAGATTATAGGATACCAGGCACGCCATTCAAGGTTGGTAATTATGAAGATTTGATCAAGGGGATTGTTAAGAAAAGCTCTGTAATTAAGAAGGAGGAGGAAGGAGATGTAGAAGAAGAGGATGATAATAATGATGAAAAAGAAGATTAGCCGCGTTGTGGTAGTTATGAAGAGTAGTAAGAGATTGAGATTTTGGCAGCGTGTACGATAGAGAGGTTGTTGGTGATGATAGTGGGGGTAGTGCTTGATAGAGGACAATAGGAAAGCTCCCCCGAGAAAGGAGATTCCAAGGCCTGCCCGGAAGGCTCGTCTGGTGTAGGGTCATGGGGAGATGAGGAGTAGACGACCTCGTTTTCTATCCTATCGATAAATGAAACATGTACTTGTACGTGCCCCACCTGGACGGACTTTCCTCGTATTTAGTCATTGGCGGCTTCTTAGTATACCGCGTTGGTGGTGGTAGTTCAACAATGGATTGTGAAAACTTCACATAATAAAGAACAAAAAAGTCATCCCTAACACCATTCTCTAGTATTAACATATGCGCCATGAGCAATACAATGATACAGTTCACTTTGATGTTGGCGGAAGGATCTTCAAGACTTCTCGATCCCTATTCGATTGATACGAAGATACAGTACTTGCAACTCTAGTATTGGACACACGGCAACAAGACCCGACAAAGCCAGTCTTCATTGACAGGAATAGTGATGTGTTTGCTCACATCTTGGACTATCTTCGTTATGGTAGTATCTCTTTACCTTTGAATGTCTCAAAGGATATGTTCCTTCGTGATATGGACTTCTTCGGTATTGTGCCCGAAGAGGGGACTGTGAAGACATATATTCTGAAGGATGGGCGAGGGAGGTATCAAATCGTCGTCAGAAGATTACCGACCTACAGTATGATTTTGATATTGACGTTTTAGCCCAGTTTTGTGCTAGTGAGCATTTGAAGGGTAATCTCATGGACACCTGCGGAGGCATTTATTTTTATACTATCCAGCAGGTGGTGCGGAGGCGGAGAGGCGGAGTACGAAGACAAGTGCAAGTTATACAGTACTGCCGAAATTATTGCATCTCCAACCAAACATAAAGAGGCATTTCAAGTTGCCCTCTCTAAGTTTGGACCACGCCTGACCAAAGTTGAATGCCGTGGCAGGAAGTATAAATATGCTGTCCAACTCTGACTCTGGTTTGGCTACTTGTAATCTAGTCAAAACCTAATGTAAGATCTATGAACTCATAACTCCTTTCTCTTGTAATGCCTTTATAGTTTGAATACTCTTTGATGATAGAGTGTTATGGCTAGGAGAGAAGAGTAGTCAGACCACCCTTTGCAGTTGCAGAGATGCACATAGAGTAACTCCACAAACAGAAGGATACCACTTATACCACCTCAAGACTTTCAAGGTTTTCGGTTTATTGATATACTCATACATACGCCAGCAGACCTGAGTAGACAGTATATACATGTGTACATGGATATATCAGTTTCCCATACGCCATACTGTAAATGAAGTTCATCTCTCTTCTTTGTAAGGGCTTAGTCTTACTAAGATAAAATGTGAGAAATAATTATGTTCGCTCGAATTTTTGAAGGAGGCAATGGCTACTACCTACAAATACATTAATCTAATCTATTTGGCGGCGGTGTGGCTAATTCCTACTGGAGTATACTAATACAAAAGTATGGTAGAATATGCAATATTGTCGTCGTCTACATCTACTCAATACTCAACGATGAATAATGAAAAGTATCACAACTACACTAAGCTCTACTTCTCTCTACTTCATTGTATTTTATTTACTATTTGGCCTATTGCATGAACTATCACATGTTGCAATTGCTACAATCCTTCTACCCAGCACTACATATGATACAACAATATCTCAATCGTCGTTATTAAATGATAGTAGTAACTATAGTAGCACAGTATTAACATTTTTAGCACGGGCGATATTTTGTCGATATTGTTCAATTAATATTGCAAATCACAACGATAATGACAATGATGACAACATTGACTGTTCCTCCTACTATCATATTGCAATTATAAAACATTTTGGTTGGATATTTAGTACATTATTATCAATTACTTTGCATTACTGCTATCGTCGTCGTTCTAATAATGCAGGGATTGATGGCAAATCTAAGTCTAAACATCATGAACAGCTGTCAAGGTTGATAGGCCTAATTATTAGTATACAGCCAATCGTTATTATAGCAGCATATACAACAGCTTTAGAAGCTATTAGTACCGATTTATTCTCCTTTGGGATATCTGTTTATAATGAGGTGAGTGTGTAGAGTTTTGTTTTGTATGCATGCAGTGAGGATAATATGAATAGTGAGCATACCTATGATGTGTACAAAAATTATATCTCGGAGTATCTCTCTATAATACCTCTTTAACTCCACTACCTATGTTGAACATTGCAGTCTACTTCTAACACCTCTACTCCTCTCTCTCATACCATACCCTCCTATCGAACAAACTAAGTCTACTACTTCTAATCAAGTAAAGTTCTTCTGTGGTAACTTTGGAATCATACTACTCAATTCATCATGGATCAATTCAGATGGCGGGAAACGTGCATTAGATATGTTAGAAAAGATGGTAGAGGTAACAATGATGAGAGGTGCACAATCCGGCGGCGTCATAACTTATGAACCAATTAAACCACCATCATTTACTGCACATCCAATACCAATCATTAGGGGTGTTCGGTCGCGTGTTGTGAATGCCAAACGTACCAATTTAGCTAATGGTATACGTACCAAGATTGATAAAGATAATTGTAGTACATTATCATCAGTAGTAGGACAGAAGAATAAGAAGTTGAAAGGATGGAACAGTATCGATTACAATCCAACATCTACTGATCAGTGTAGAATGGTACGTTCATTCTTCGGGCATACTAGATTTGCCACAAGTTCCAAGGCATCATTTGATGGAACGCATCCACATCGATGGAGTCCACGACGAACAATATCATCATTCTACCCATTTCAATCGGAAACATATGCAGCACTTAAGATATTGCATAATGAATTGCCAGTGAGTGGTGTTGTTGAATCTCAAATGATTGGTGTTGAGAATTATGTGACGCATAATGGTGACTTTGAGTATTACAAGATTAATGGGAAGTATTATGATATAGAACAAGTTCAGTTATGGCTTGAGAAGGCATTGAGAGTACCCATGCCATCATCTGTTGATAGTGGTAAGTGTTTGTTGTGTGCTTGGATTCAGTATATGATGTGTCGATTATAAGACAATTGTTCACATGATATGCTCACATTGTATGCTCTTATCTTATGTACAGCCGCTATTGCTGGGGTCATTGACTTACTAAGAACTCAAGGTTCTTGGGCATTAAGTGTTCGATGCGCTGTATCATTCCTTGACAATCAAGATATCAATCCGATGGGTAGTAGCACCGAGTATCCAACCATATGGCAGTATGAGGAGATTGGCAAGATATTCGAGGAGGCATTGGTTGGGTTGATTAAGCAGAAGGATATCAAGACATTAGAAAGTATCAGTAGCTCCTCTGAGCTTCGTGAGACGTTAATGCGGAGGGCTAATAATGAATTGATGGACAATTCTAATGGACAACTGGTCATGAATGCACTAAGCAAGTTTGTCGGTTCTGACATAGAAGATGGTCGGCTAGGTAGACTCGTTCAAGCTACAGTTTCAGCCTTCTTTGACAATGATCTCCTACATTCAATGAGGCTCTTCTTGGAGAGGGCAAAGGGATCATTTGGCGTGTCCGTTACAACATCTATAGATACTCATCGTCAGGTAGTCTTTGCAGCTAAGGGTCAAACAATGTCAATAGCATTCTACCCAAGGAAGGGATTGATTTGCTTTGGAAGTGAACAAGCAGCGGTCAAGGCAGGCTTAAGTTATGATATTCCTACTCAAGAAGGAGGAATCAAGTCAACTTGCTTTGAACCTGTGGATGAGAATGCCGTGCGGCTAGATCTGGATGACCTTGGAGGTGAGATAGCTCTCCTGGATTGGGGCTTTGGTGAGGATACTGAACCATCAATCAGTCCACCAAATAGAGACCTCAGGGTTGATAAGCTCATGGGTGGAGCTGTTAATGTCGTTCTTCTTCATCAGGAGAATACAATGAGCTATGGCCTACACAAACGTCTCGTTCAGCTGGAGAATAATGAGTTCATCATGCCTTTAAGGGATGATTCTAATGATCCAGTACTATCGGACATACAAGATATCCCAAAGATTTGTGCAAACATTCAAACTGATTGGCAGGATGTCGGTCTCAACCGCATGACAGCATGGCATCTATCACAGTGTATTCGTCAAAGATTACAAGGTCGTGTCGATGGTACAATCGAGTCTCGGACGGATCAGATTGATATCCTTGTGACTGGGTGCGAGGTTAGTCTTTGGTTGGGCGAGCAGTTCTGTGCAGATCTTCAAAAGTGCTTCCCAAAGTTAGGAATCAAGGCCGTCAGTAGTAACAAATTGCTAGGAATGTTTGGACAAGAACTGCCGGTGCCTACGATAGGCTTTCCTTATTCAGAAAGGATGTCAAGTAGTCTGAAAGATACGATTGTGATAATTGTCAGGTAAGTGTAAGGAAGGATACCTCATACTGTACTCATTCATCTCACATCTTATCACTTTGCAATGTCAACAGCCACAGCGGTGGTACTTTTGCCCCACTTGCTTGTTCAAACTTGATGCAATCATTCACTTCTTCCCTCTTCGTGGTTACATCGGAGTTTGATACACAGATCGGAAAGCAATTGAGATCTTGTTATGGAGACTCAAACGATGTAATGTTGCTTGAAAGTCGAATATTCACTACCGATGTTGATGTCAGGCCCGCAGAACCTTGCTCAGTAAGCGTAGCGGCCACACACCAGCTTCTAACTAACATCTTTGAGCACATATGTGAGTAAGATCATATGATGTATCTTCTTTTGATAAAAGATACCGTATTTTCATAGTTGGTATCCTTTTTTCACCCCTCATCCTCTCTCCTTTGTCAGGTGTTACGATCATTGGAGACGCACACTTCCGATCAATCTCGGGCTCTATTATCACGGAAAGAGATTTACAAACACTTGAGAAGTGCAATAGAGACAATATCAAGTCATTAGAGGTATGCAAATCTCAGTTTAGTGCCTCGTTTTCGTCTCATGAACTTTTGCTCACATCATATGTCATCTCCTTTAATGCATCGCATTATCAGAGAATTGTTGGTACCGACCGTCATGGCAAGAATTTTAATGATTATTTGGACTTGCCAAATACAGAAAAGGATCTCCGTAGCCAGGGTGACGAGTGGAGTGAGCACATTCTTGAGCAGGCCAAGGCATACATCATGAGTATCGTGTATATCATTGTTACGGTCACCAGCGGCTATCCTCTCATATCCGGTATCGCTTATGCTTGTGGTCTGCGTGAAGATACTGTCCCCGGTGACCAGCTGTTCTTTTTACTCCGATTCTTTGATGCTCTCGTCTACATTTGGTTGCCCCAGATCAACTGTATCTTGCTGAGGATTATTCAGAAGAGAAACCTACGTCATCGAATGGTTGGCAGAACTGTAGTTATTGGAGATATTCCTTGGGTCAGCCAGTGTGCTGAGGCCTTCTTATCAAAGATCTTTGCCTGTTCTTACTCAATTGCTGGCCTCAATGTTTTGAGTGCTAATCCAAGCGACCACTTAGTCCATCGTCATACCCATCGAGTCGTGAGAGGCAGTCTACTCGTGTGTGGTCGTCCAGATGGACGTCTAGCCGCCTTAACTACCCTCGAGGCAAGTACATGTCTTGCTGTAAATCAGGCTAGCTCAATACAAAGCATTGGCGGCACTTGTGAGGTAAGGTAGTCTATGTTGAGTTGCTTTCATTTTTGATCATATGATATGCACAACTCATATCATACACCTCTCCCATTCATCACACTTAGTCAATCACAATAGGCCACAACAAGTCAAAATTACCTCTGAGCCACAAGGCCATCTTTCTGGAAACAGACCGTCCTAAATTCCTTTGTGAAAAGTTACTAAAAGATGCCGATGAGGCAGATAAAGTCAAAACGATGACCTTAACAGCAACTGGCAATCTCAAAAGTGAGCAAAAAAGCTTTGCAAGCTCATCAATTATCAGTACAGATACCTCTACGCTACACAAGTTATCAAACCTAGAAGGCTCATTACAATCACAACCGTTATCCAAGTCATTGTTAAGGTCAAGTATCGTGGAAGATGAGGTTGTGGAAGATGATAATGATTTTGGTCGGATATTAGAAGCTGTTAATCAGGGAAAGAGTTCAGAACAGTATCCATCTACTCAAGCGAGCCTCCAAAATGGGGATCAATCTTATAAGCCTGCAGGAGGTATACAAGCAAGCCGAGGGAAACGTAGACAGTCTAGATTGTCTATTAGTCTTCGTAGTTCTAGCATTGCAGAAGATGGTGTAGATCTGAATGATTCATCTTTATCGGAGGATTTTGGTGCAAGCTTTGCCAGTAGCTCTGATAATGAGCAGTCAGATTCCAAGATGCGACGGAGTAGACGTGCTGGACGTAGACATTCTGTCATGAAGGGAGTGGGAAAGTTAAAGAAAAGCATCACTCGAGGGTCAAGTGGTGTAGAAGAAGTTTATGATATTGATAAGAGTAAGAAGAGAACTTCGGCAGCTATCCTTGGGGCGTATTCCAATATGGAAAAGGCCGCAAAGGAGAAGCAGGCTGCTAGTCAGGGTCATGGTCGTAAACACAATATTGATACTGTCATACAGGATATGATCAAGGAGAAGCGTATCGATGAACGAGCAGTTGAGACGTTTCATAAAATGGACGTGAATGGTAATGGCTGCATTGAGTTTCAAGAGTTTGTTATTGCTTATAGGAAGTTGAATCCTGACGTTTCAATGGTCCAGCTGCAAGCTATGTTCGACGAGGCCGACGTGGATAGCAACGGAACGCTGGATTTGCAAGAGGTAAGTCTTGTTTCTATCTATATTGTTGCATCCTTGCACGAATGATAGGTACTAACGACATCCCTCCTCTTCTCTTATACAGTTCATCAAAATGTCTAAAATGCCCAATGTGGAGGTGTTGGGTAAGTTGAGTGTAATTAATAGAGATGATCGTGGTCTACTGCAAGTCATGCCGTCAACTGAGACTTATTTTGGTGAAGAATTAGAGAAGTCGGCACCCAAAGGCGTCGGATCTTTCCTCATGTCAGAGAGTCAACACTTATCGATGCAATTATATGAGTCTAGAATTGCATCCATGCAACGTTTTGTTTCCATGACGGTTATGTTTCATCAAATGGGATCAAGAGTCCAATCATTCTTCCCCAAGATATCATTCGGTATCTTGGGCTATAGAATGGATCGTACACACTCAATCATGAGAATTGCAACCACTGCATCACCAGTAAGTGGTGCCGATGTTCGTGAACGTATGGTTGATCTACATTTGAGATTCAAGATACAAAGGGCTGTGAATTTAGTCAGTCGTAAGTACAGGGAGTGGAGGTTACAACGAGATCCAAGGGTTAGGAGTACGTCACCTACTGTGGCGTCTCTAAGTGAGGATGAGGAGGGGGTGGAGACAACAAGTGTATCTGTATCCAAGAAGCTAACAACGTCAGATTCAGATCGTATACTATTCCGAGCTAACACTCCAGATGAATATAATATTCCTCCTCGCCGACCTTCTAGTTCGTCTCCCCAAAACTATTATGAAATGAGACGTCGGTCTATCGAATCAATCGGTAGTGTTGGCAGTTAGTGCTTAGCTTATCAAGAAGAAATAGATTGTGGTTTATAATTATAAACTTAGAGAATAGAAATACAAATAGAGAAATACCTTCAGCTAAACCTCGCTCTCTTGAGGAATATGTGCTCATAGAGTAGTAACGAGTTGAGCTGATCCTCTTTATCTTTACATACCCCATGTCCCGCTTCTCTCTCTACTGATCTCTCATCATATCAACCAGCACTTACACCATCTTCTCCTCCTGAGTGAGTATCTGTCTTCGCTTCACTAAAAGGATACCAATACGATATCGGCCATGTATCTCCCTAATAGCACATTAAATGTGCTGTCATACAAACTCAAACACTCATATAATATGCCGTACGGTTAGATGTATGATGGACAACAAAGCGATAATCATTTCTTAACTTTCAATTGGTAGAGGTTCGGTGAAGGGTATCCTTTCTTTCTTTTTAAGAGTAGAACTGAGTATTGTAGAATGAGATTTGATGAATCTTTCTTGAGTTTGCAGTCTGTCAAGTCGAGAGGCGAAGTGATAAGAGTGATAAGAAGATAGAGTAGATATCTCGTTGTTCACAAAGGCCTACGACATTGGCATATTAAATCGGTAACTCAATAATAATTTCTAAACTTGCAAAGTATCAACAAATAATAACTAACAAGAAGAAGATGGTCAAGTTTGGCCTCCGCTTAGCTGAAAATCGATCATCTGATTATCCACCCGATGCATATTTAGATTATGACAAATTAAAAACCATTATTAATGAATTAGCTGGTAAGAAGTTGGCTAGGTACGTGTATTGCAATTGTTTGTTGTTGGTTTGTATAGTTTGTGTATATTGCAATATATAGTATTGTGCAGTTAGTTGAGACGATTGCAATAGAGTATCTCTCGTAATATCTCATCTCTACATATCCCCAAACAAACAATATGAAACAGAGTCGACTCAACAACACGAGAGGTTTCACTAACAGCTCCACCACCAACCAACGCGGCTGGACGGCAATTAACATCGAAAGATGGACGTGTCACTGAAGAAGATTTCTATAGCTGTATTGATGCTCAGCTTGTTAAGGGTACGTCACATATTGTATTTGTATTGTATTGATAGAATTGTATTGATGTAGATGGTATGAATGTATTGTGTAGTGGTTTGTGTGGCTCTATACTATGGCCGAGTTCTTTTGCTGTGTATTTTGTGCATATGATGTGAACTTTTTATTCTAATCTCTCTCTATCCCCATATCACTCTACATACACCACATTTACATACAATACAATAAACAGTGGAAGCATTTACATTAGAAAAGGTAACAGAATTACGATCCAACATATCCAACTTGGAAAAGGAGGTATCAACACTAAAATCAACAATATCCACATCTGAATTAGAAATTGAACAAATTCGTAACAAAGCCGATACAGTAGCTAAATCATTTTTAATACTTGAAAAGTATGTTAATATTAACTTTATGGGATTTCATAAAATCCTCAAGAAGCATGATAAGAATTCACCAAGTCATGCATGTAAACAGTTCTATATCAATCGTATGCATAATCAGGCATGGGTACGTGGTGACTACTCCGATGTGGTGGTACGATTATCGGCTATTTATTCAGCATTACGGAATGATCATGCAGCTGAAGAGAATAAGGATGCAAGTCAAAGTTTCTTAAGGAGTACTACCAAGTATTGGGTTAGGACTGAAGATGTTAGTAAGGTGAAGTATGCTATATTAAAACACTTGCCTGTGTTTTTACAAAAGACTAGTACCGGTGAGAGTGATAGTCAATTGACTAATAGTGTTTACTTTGATAATGATCAGTTGGGTGAGTAGTATTAGATAGTTTTGTTTGTGTGTATGATATGTTAAGGCAGGGTTGTTGTGTCCTTACTAACATACATCTCATCATTCCTCTTTCTTCTCTTCACAAACTAGAACTATACCACGGCAGGCTTAATAAAACTCCAGGGGCAATTGCCTACAGACTACGTTGGTATGGATCTGGTGATCCCAAGGTTGTCTTCTGTGAACGTAAGACACATCGAGATACATGGACTGGAGAGGCGTCTGTTAAGGAACGGTTCATTGTAAGTCTATTTTGGTACATATGATTGTACTTTTTTGTTTGGTCGTCTCTGATATCTCTTGATAAACCACCTTCTAATCTAAATCTACCCCCACTACTTTTTCGTTAGATTGATCAATCCGAGGTCAAATCAGTTCTCAATGATACATACCCCGTAGCAGAGAAACGTAAGGAAATGGCATCGAAGAAGAAGGCAAGTCAAGCCGAGGTGGATGATTGGGAAACGTTAGTTCGAGAAATGATCCAGGTTGTCCAATCCAAGCAGCTCGTTCCCACGATGCGTACTCAATACATGCGTACTGCATTCCAAATCCCATTCGATGCTACTGTACGTATCTCTCTTGATACTAATTTATGTTTAATCTCGGAACGTGGCTATGATACTCAAGGAGGAGCGAAATGGTTTCGTGACCCTGACAAGCCACTTAAGGATAATGAGATAACTCGTTTTCCACATGCTGTGTTGGAAGTGAAGCTTGAATTAGGTGAGTAGAACTTACTTGTACACAATGGTCACAGACCACCCTTTGATCTGGGTATTCTATGTTCTGATTGTGAAACCAGTGATGAATGTATGTATAGACGACATACTCACTTGGCCGTGGATTGGGTTGACTTGAACATATGATATGGTTTTGCAATTCCACCACCAAATACTAACCACCCTATCTCCCTCTCTTCTTGGATAAACTTGTGACCATTGTGTGGAATAACTTCTAATTCCCTTAGGTGGTGCTAACTCGGAGCCACCTCAATGGGTAGTTGATTTACAAAACTCTGGTATGTTATATGAGGTACACAAGTTTAGCAAGTTCATTCATGGCTGTGCTACACTGTTGCCAGAGTATGTACGTTCGGTACCCTATTGGGTAGATGATGCTAGTATTCGTGATTCTATTCTTCGATCTGGTGGGGGTAGGATATTGGTTAAGGATGATTCAGAGTCGGGTGTTGGTCCAGGGTGAGCCTCATCTTTTGGCAATTGCTCACATCTTATGCATCAAATCTATAATCCCCACTCTTGTGTATGTTCTCACATCTTGCGTCTTGCTTCTTGTACCAATTGCAATAATCAAAGAGCAAATGAACAATACAGCCACCTACTTCCATTTGGGAATGTAAAGGAGCCCAAGTTAGATGCCAAGGGTAGAACAGCCAACACGGCCTCACTTCTTGAAAGTGGCGGTGCCGCAGGAGGAGACAAGAAGACTTCTTCACCAAGAGCCACAGCTGATCAATATTATGTCGGTGCCGATATATCAGATGAAGAGATTGTGTACAATGCCACAGTCCAGGGATGTTGTGAAGATACATGTGCAGGCTGGTTATTCCCATTCTGCAGTGGTGCTAATGAAGATGTACTAGCCCCTACATCTATACAAAAGATTGAACCGAAGGTCTTCTTTGCTAATGAACGTACCTTCCTTCATTGGTTGCATGCTGGAGTAACATTGTATACTATTGCTGCCGGTATCCTTGCCTTTGCCTCGGATACTAACTCACTGTCCGCTCATTGGTATGCCATGGCATTGTTGCCAATCAGTCTTGGATTCTGTCTATATGCATTACATTTGTTTTTGTGGAGAGCTGAGAAGATTAAGACTAGAATCCCTGGCCGGTGGGATGATTCTCGTGGACCATTGATTCTAGGTGCAATACTTGCAAGTGTTTTGTTCATCAACTTTGTGATGAAGTGTAGTGAGATTAGAAAGTACAACAAGAGTATGGCGAATGAGTTGTAGAGTAGTAAAAGTAATGGCACGGTATTGTAGCAACATGAAGAGTGTTTCATATTCAGTTGACCACAATGGCTATGCCATCCGCTGAGAGCAAGGCACACCTTATGCGCTTTTACGGGGGTATCCTTTTAGATCTTTTTCTGGTGATGAAAATAAATGACAAAGTTGATGGCAGAGAGTTGTTAGTAAGTCTACCTATATCATACGCAATAATAGGTTGGTATACCAATACTCTACTAACATCTACATATCTACTATTATTTGGAGGGCGGACAACGCCGCTAGCTGATTAGTGAAAAGGATACCATATAACGAACACAAGATATGAGCAATACATCAATATCAGAAAACAATATGTCTATATGCGCCAATTGTGGCAAGGGTGAGGATACTAGTTGTAATCTCAAAGCATGCACGGCATGTAAGTTGGTCAAGTATTGCAATAGGGAATGCCAAGCTGCCCACCGACCGCAGCATAAGAAGGAGTGTAAGAAGAGGGCTAAAGAATTGCATGATGAAAAGTTATTTAACAGTAGCCACCACAATGGAGATTGTCCAATATGTTTCGTACCACTACCTACACTGAAATCTGGTAGTAGATATATGTCGTGTTGTGGAAAGATAATATGCAGTGGATGCAGTTATGCACCAGTCTATGATAATCAAGGCAATAAAGTTGATAATGACAAACAAAACGAGTGTCCATTTTGTAGAACTCTGGCTCCTAAATCAGAAAAAGAGACAATTAAAAGGCTGAACAAACGGATAGAAGCTGGGGATGCTATTGCAGTTTGTACTTTAGGATATTATTACAGGGATGGAAAATGCGGTATGCCACGAGATTATGTCAAGGCATTAGAACTATTCCATCGGGCAGGAGAACTTGGTTTTGCTAGAGCTTACTCCTGTATTGGTTATGCATACGATTATGGAAGAGGTGTAGAAGTTGACGAGCAGAAGGCCACACATTATTACGAACTAGGAGCTATGGGAGGAAATGTAGATGCAAGGTATAATCTTGGTTGTGTGGAGGTAGATGCTGGCAATATGGACCGAGCCCTAAAACATTACATGCTAGCAGTAGGGAGCGGACATGCTACATCGTTGGAAAGGATTAAAGAGTTCTTTGTTGAAGGCGAAGGGTATGCAACCAAAGATGACTACACCAAAGCATTACGATCATATCAAGCATACCTGAGTGAGATTAAGAGTGCTCAGCGGGACGAAGCTGCTGCGGCTAGTCAAGAGAATCGTTACTATTAGATTTAATCAAACCGTACATAAAGATATTATAATGCAATAGTAACAGGAATATAGGATTGATTTAGATACTACTTTGAGGATTTGACTATCTAATTAGCCAACCCAAGTATTGATTGACCGCACTAATCCAGACTATTCCCATTAACCTCCATTTCCATTTCACTAAACTTTAATCCATCACCCATTTAAGTATCTACTGTCCACTTTATCTAACTCCTCTAGAACCTCATTTAGTTTAAAGAATGGGCATGGGTGGTTTGGTAATATGACTAGTCTTGGTAGTAATCATTTCATCAATAATACCATAATCAACAGCCTCCTCGGCAGTCATGAAGAAATCACGATCACAATCAGCCTCAATTTTATCTTTGGGTTGGTCACAATATTCGGCAATATATGTATTCAATACTTCCCGGATGAATAGAATTTCTTTCGCTTGGATTTCAATGTCAGCGGCTTGACCTTGTGCACCACCCAGTGGTTGATGAATCATTATACGTGAGTTGGGTAACGCACGACGTTTACCGGGGGCACCGGCACCTAAGAGGAAGGCACCCATACTAGCTGCCATACCAAAACAGACAGTGTTTACATCACAGGGTACGTACTGCATGGTATCATAAATTGCCATCCCGGCGCTAACACTACCCCCCGGACTATTAATATACAATGTAATATCCTTCGTGGGATCTTCATTCGCCAGATATAACAATTGGGCAACTAATACATTGGCAATTTCATCATCCACACCCTGTCCTAATAAGATGATACGATCCTTGAGTAGACGTGACACGACATCCATTTGAGATGCCCCATCTTCTACTACTGGCATACGTACTGGGCCACGTGCTGGTTGATCATCGGGATTCTTACGACGTGGATCAACCTACATATTTTAATGTTTGTGTGTTTTAATTTGTTTTGTTTGGGTATTGTGTTTTATGTTTTTAGTATTGTTTTAATGTGTTGCAATATGTGTTTTTAGAGGGAAAAGACGCAGCGAAGAGGTTAGAAGGAAGTAGGATCAAGATATGAAGGATTATACGAGATGTAATAATACCAAAAAGATAACATCCGTCAAAACATCACACCTCAGAACACTTTCAGATATTGATATAAAAAAACTTAACATAAGATGTGTCAAAAGTTACACCTCTCCAGCCGCCGACCACAACCTATATCACCCACTTTTACAGAAAAATTAGTGTATATTAATTCGTCAGCCTCACTCGTCATGTCAACCAGCTTTGTAGTTGCAACCAAAAGTTGATTGCCACACAAAAACTAAATTTGTTGTAACTCAAAACTATCAAAGCTGTCCTCTTGATACTACGCCACCGTCACACCATTATACACCATCAACTAAATACACACTATCAACAACGATACACAAATACCATCAATTCTTGTATACATACCTCTGGATCAGGCTCCTTAGGAGGCTGCATACGTATATTACTACTCGAATGGATTGACATGATGTCTTTATATTGTTGTGCTAACTTTGATCTACTACCACTAGCAGAATTCATGTTCATTGAAAATGCCGAACATGATGTTGTAGATATGGCAAGGAGTAGTATGGAGGTTAGCTTCATGATGTTGGTATATTGTTGATTTGCAATAGAGTAGAGGTGCTGCCGCGCTGTGATAGTTGTGAGTTGGCATTGAACAGTTTTCATTTGAGAAACTCTTTTCAGGGAGAGATCTTTTTCAAATCACCGGACCAACATTAATTGATAGAGCGTAAAACCTGCTGATATTGGTGAGTTAGATAACAACTATCATCTCCTTCAGTACTTAGAAGAGTTGAGAGACTACAACGATGATATACTTATCAAGTGATATCGTATAGTCTAAAAGGATACCGATCGAGCTAAATTTAATTCATGTTCAAAATCATGAGCCTACCTATTCGATAGAGGAGGCATCATCATTTGAGATTTGTAAGCGGCACACAACGAGAGTATGGCACATTGATTGTAGAGTTATTAAGTAGTAAATGATAATGTAGGAAAGATGAAATGTCAGTCAAGACTAGAAATAAGAGGTATCCTATCCTCTACCTAGTGACCTAGAAACGTCAACCATCTACTTCTACTCGGACTCGACAACCCCCCTGCCCTGCAGTAATAGTTCATCTCAACACTGAATCAAACCTTATCTGGAAGTTCAAAAACAATACGAATGTTATCCTGTTTCACCATACACGGCTTGAGAGAATCATCCTCAAAAACTACTTTGTAT
>Ga0214478_100056_pt1 | contig 50377 bp, 32 predicted proteins | sample M1_20Mar14CPVII9_2_FD_178001 | JGI IMG/M metagenome (GOLD analysis project Ga0214478, IMG submission 178001) | Marine eukaryotic communities from Monterey Bay, California, United States - M1_20Mar14CPVII9sort6BwellD7 | ecosystem: Environmental > Aquatic > Marine > Unclassified | place: USA... | reverse complement strand
TATTGTATTGTACATACCACTTCGCGTTTGGTTGGGAATACGTATATATATTGCAATCGTAGTTAGTATACTCCTGGCGACACATATTATCCAACAGATATCCATATTCTGTTAGTCCAGTACTCGATGACAAGCACTTGCCCACTTCTCCTTGCGCACGAGATGTTTCATATACTGGTGATATTGTAGAAGAAGAACCTATCCCTACTTCAGCACTTGGTATATTTGTATCAGCACCATGTTCTTCTATCAGTAACTTGACACATTTCAATATAACTGATTCATTAACATATCTTGCACGTGTTACCTCTACTAAGAACGTCCCCCCTGTACGTACTCTTCTATTGATGGCAATAGGTTCATACTCTTTTATTAATTTTTTCAACATTGATAACGTTAATGGCTTCTTTGATGAGTGTACGTGTTCCTGCAATTCTAAAACCGCTGATTCATTTCTTGATAATAGTAAATTGTAAGATTGTATATACCGTTCTTTTGGAGTTGAAGGACGCAGTCTTCTACTTCGTTTACATGGTCTATTTGTCTCGACTTTGTTCGGTAGTACCATCTCTACTTTTTCATCATTATCTTTATTAGACTTGTAATAGTCACAAGATAAATCATGTATTGCTAAAACCCACAACTCAGTCTTTGTATCTATTTCTTGTCGCCATTGATTTGATAAAGGCCGTAGCTGATGACAAATACAAGGCCCAATTAGGGATGGAGATCGAGCCACGTATTTGAAAATGTTATGTATGATCTCATCTGGTAACTGTATTAGGTTCATTATTAATTATTAGCCGTACCACCCTATTGTTAATTCCTTAACACACTGACACGGTATTGATGTATCACTGTCTAATGTTGTGGTAGTAAACTACTGTGATGATTTAACAGCGCCGAGTACTGGACTAACAGAATATGGATATCTGTTGGATAATATGTGTCGCCAGGAGTATACTAACTACGATTGCAATATATATACGTATTCCCAACCAAACGCGAAGTGGTATGTACAATACAATACCGATTTTATGAATTCATGTTGAGGTCAATACGTAGACTAACATTATGACTTTGACAGAACTTACCGTATGAATAGCAATATAAAAAGCAAATACCTCTAGAGCCTCCACTCCATTACATATCTACTACTATTATATACAAGTGCAAACCTCCACACGTTACATACTTGCGGTGACCTCTTATCAGTAATTACGTGTCTAGTTTTAATATACAGATCGGCGAAGGCATTTTTGTCTTGTAGTATTTCAATTGCAAATCTCTTTTGTGTTGTAGTGAAGTTTGGTTTGGTAGTAAGTTTCGTATCAATATATTATAAAGATGGGAAGTAGTAGCAGTAAAAGCAAAACCAAGCAACCACCAATCAAGAAAGGTGGTGAAATCACACCTATCGATAGGGCCACACTAGATCTTAAAATATCTCGTGATAAACTCTCAAAGTATAGGAAGAAGCTTGCATTAGACTCTGATAAACTGGCCACACGTGCAAAAGCGCTTCATGCCGAGGGTAAAACAAAGAATGCTCTCCAACTAATGAGACTAAGAAAGTATAAACTAGCCGAAGCAGATAGAGTAGAAGAACAATTATTAACGGTATTGCAAATGGTAGATAAGATATCAGAGAAACAGAATGAGGCAGAAGTGATATTAGCAATGAAGTCTGGTAAAAATGCATTAAAGATGATGCATGATAATATGGGTATTGATAATGTGTTAGATTTAATGGACGATATAAGAGACCAGAATGAAACTGAACAAAGAATAAATGAGGTTTTGGGTCAAGAGGGATTGATGGTCATGGAAGAGTTGGGTGAGGAAGATATCCTAGCCGAGTTGGAACAATTAGAAGAAGAAGTACGACAAGAGGGAGAACAACTACAGCAAAAGAAGGAAGGAGACATGGTATTGCCAAATGTACCACAGATACCATTACCTTCTGTACAGCAACAATCAACAACTTCTGTATCAAATGACGAAACAAAGGTGGCAATTGCATCATGATTCATATCAACTTCAGATATAAGTATGAGTATTAGCTCAGTTTTGAACAGTTGATGTAGATATAATGTATATTTATATGCAGGGCATTATTTCATTTAGCTAGCTATTCAACCTATTTGCAGACAGCTCATTTCATATCCTCAATCATCTCCATAAGTATCTATTGACCTTGTATTGTCACTGAATCAAGGAGTACATCATCTACACTATCGTCTCCTTCGATTCTAAAGCTCACTTTCAAACTATGAGCCTTCAAAGCTGTTACAAACTCAAATGACTTGTCATTATACCAAACATGATTCTGGAAGGAATGTAAACTACTCCAACACTTCTCGCCTGTTTCGGCTCCGTCATTAATCTCGTATTCTATACAAAAGTCATCAGAATGTTCCATCTCAATTGCATAGAAGGAAAAGTTTACCTTGAACTTGTTGTAGGGAGCATTCTCTAATGTGATTTGGTTAGAGTTCAATGTCGATACTCCATTCTCTCCTCCAGCAATACGAACTACCCCAGCTCTATTCTTTGCAGTGAGGTAGTGACTTGCATCATTACCATGTTGATTGAACAGTCCAAATCCCGTATCAAAGTCTTCTTGCAATATTGTTGTCCAAGTATCATCTTCCGTGATGGCTTGAGTCTTTGTAGTAGTATCTATAGTCCTTGAAACAGCAATACTTGTTTCGTCACAATTGAATGAGGCTGGAGGATTAGTACTTCCTTCACAAACATTTGTCTTTACCCAATCGTATTGAGCTGATATTCTGGAGTAAACGCCTGGGAAGTCATTATGAGCACATCCGATACCCCAGCTCACAACACCCACTTGGATATCAGGCTGATCAGAACTAGTCTTGATCACCAATGGTCCTCCGCTGTCTCCTTGACAGCTATCCAAATCTTTCTCATTCTCAGCACACAACATGTTTTCAGTGATTTGACCGTGGTAGTCAAACTCCCAACCTGCCTCAGTACTTTTGCTTTGTTCACATTCTTCATTCGTCATGGTCGTTACCTCGACTTCCAATAGCTCAGTGGCAAGCTCCTTCACATCTTGTGCTTTGACGGTATCTCCCCATCCCATGACGGTAACATCGACTCCCGAGGATATTACATCTGGACTTACAGTCACGAGATCAACCTTGGAAGTTACAGGACGTTCGAGGAATATTAACATGAAATCATTATCTGTAGTATCAGCATCATACTCTGGATGCATCATTTCAACCTTGACTGATAACTCCTCATACCCATCTGTATCTTGCAAACTATGTCGACCAATAAAGGCCGTGTATTCACCCGCACCGCAATGAGCAGCACTCAGCACTACATCGGGTGCAATAAGTGATCCTCCACAGAAGTGACCAACGTCATTTTCAAGTGATACGGCATAGGAGTATCGTCCCTCGACTGTTTTGATACCGTTGATGATACGTTTTTGCAAATCTCTATCATACTCATCGTCGCCGCCAGCTACTATCAATGATCGTTCAACATTATTACTACCACGTAGAGATGATGTAGAAGAAGTTGCAACTATAAATAGTTGAGAGAATAACAAGGCTTTGTATAGATTGTTCATGATGTACGACTGTTGTTTGTTGTGTTGGATTGTCAAGTAGATAATGGAGATGAGATTGAGATAAATTATGGGATCGATTAGTCCAGCTCGTTTCCTATGAGCTCAGATTAATTATGAGACGAATAAGACTGAGTATAGCCCTACTGGTAAGCTATATTGTGTGATCAATGAGTAGAAGTAAGCATGTTACGCGTTGTGTTGTTGCAAAAGAAGTGTGATTGTTGTTGTGGTCTTGCTTCTTGTTTCCGGTACCGGGAGAAATTCGCTCATTTTCTCTTAATTTAATTTGTTTGCTTGTGCTGATGGTAGGTAGGTAGATCTCCTTCTTCTTTAACAACATCTATGGAACAACTAAAGGTGTTGATTAGATTGTGGCAGAGAGCATAATAGATCTTGACACAACAATAAATTCAAAAAGATATTATGTACAGAGTTGATGGGAGGATATTATCAAACCTACCTATTCCTTCTTTGTACATTGAAACCTGTGCTATCACTATTGAGCAGTAAGCGCATATTAATACCTTCATCTCTAAGTCGAAGTATCAACATCGTAAGTACTGCAATGATGATGGGAAATAATAATAATATCTCAACAGAGTTTACTAAAGTACCATCAAATAGATTAGTTTATACACAGCCAAGTAAAAGTTCTTATCCGAAACGATCATCAAATTGGAGGAATGGATTGTACGACATCCTTGATTTAGTAGAGGAATCCAACCAACAAGGAGAAGATAATCCTATTACTTTATTCCAAAATGAAAAGTATGTATGCATTTATGACATGTATCCAAAAGCGAAATATCATATGCTACTAATGCGCAGAAAGAATATCGAGCATATTGGACAAATGAATAATATACACACACTCAATGATTTACATCCATTACATCTAGACGAGATGAAAGAATTCCACACCCTTGCTAGAAACATTGCTACAAATTTGGAGTCATATGATCAAACCACAATGAAGTTGGGATATCATGCTGTGCCATCCTTTGAGCCACTTCACCTTCATCTTATATCAACCGATTTAAACTCAAAATGTATCACAAAGAAAAAGCACGTCATATCTTTTACTTCTCCGCTATTCTTTGTCGACCCTATATCAGTTGAGATGCATTTGGAGAGTGCTTTTGCGGATTCATGTTTATTAAGTGTGAGAAAGGAAAGAGCAACATGTGTACTCGATGAAACACCTATGGCTTGCACCCGCTGTAAAAGGCAAGCAGTGTCTGTCCCCGATTGGAAGAGACACAATGAAGTTTGTGATGTGATACCAATGGAGAAGGAGACTGATCAAAAATTGAACTCCTTACTTGGCTGGAAACGACAACCATTATCAGAAGAAGAGAATAGAGGTACCAAACGATCTCTATCAACAACAGTATCAACCTTCGACGGAGTTCAAACCAAGTATGGTAAGAGGTTGCGCAAGGTCGAAGATAAAGAAACAAATAATGCACGTGTACGCAACACATATCTCAAGATTGACATGGATGAGTCTATCTTCGATCAGCTTCACAACATGGTGAATAGAGTAGCCAGAGAATGGACAGAAGAAAACAATACACGCCATCAGCAATCAAAGTCAAAGAAACAAGCAAAGAAACAGCTGACAATCAGTCCAAGGTCACGACATTCCTTGCATATGACTTACTTCTTTATGGGAAGAGTATTGAATGACATGCCCAGTGAAGAAGTGCAACGTTGGAATAGTTTGGTTAGGAGTTGTGTTTTGGAACACAACAAATCAACCCCAAGATTATATTCTCTTCGTTTCAAGAATCTTATACTCTTTCCGCCGAACAGAAATTATTTAGTAGTTGCAGAGTTTGAAGCCTCGTCAGATCTTGTTGATTTGTATGATCAGTTTTGTAGCCTTGCTCTCGCAGAGAAGAGTGGAGACAAAACAGATGACGACGTGTACGAGTTTCCACTTCTAAGAGATTTGACTTTGAAACAACAGCAATACGATTCAAAGTGGATACCTCATGTCACTTTGGGAAATGTACAAGGCGGATCGGGAGAAGATGTTGCCAGATTGGGTGAGTGGCTGAGTAATAAAACATATCAGGAAATATCGACAAATGTTCTTGGATTATCACTTGGTGGTCCAATGCCAGAAGTTGATATCAATTGGAAGTTTCCTTTTATTAATAGCAAGTGATAGATTACAGTCGGTGTGTAGTATATTGCTCTTTAAGTATATATTTATACTTATATAAGCTAGCTAACAATAGCTACATGATCATACCGCCACTGGCCTTCTTGTTCGCTTTGTCTTTCCTGTGATGGTTTGCGACCTTTGCCTTATTATCATTCTTGCGGCGCTTTTGTATCTTTGACATATCTTCACCATCTTTATTTCCCTGCTTGGAATCACTCCCCTTTGACGAGCCACCATTGCCGCCTCTTCCTCCTCCTCTACCACCTCCTCTACCTCTGCCTGCTCCTCCTCTTCCTTGATTGTTATTATTGTTGGTCGGTTGTCCTCTGCCCTTCTTACCACCGCGCTTGATTGGAAGGTACTTGCCGTCAGGGCCGATGACCCTACCACCTCTTCCCTTATCAGGTCCGAAATTCTTATCACCACCAGTTTGATTCGATCCTGTTCGGTTCGTGTTGCGATTATCCTCCCAGAACTGACTCTCGCTATCGACATCTTTGATTAGATTGTTATACTTTCGCCACATTTGCTGATCATTCTTAGCTCCTCCTCTGTCATATTTCTGATGGACATTATGTACATCCACATCGTATAAACCGTCGTCCATATCACCTAATCCTCCATCGCCGATACCGTCATACTGATCATCGTAGTCATCATTGTATTCATCCTTCATTCCGCTAATTAACTCGTCATCTTCATCATCTTCCGCAACTCTCAAGCCACCGAGAGATCTAGATACACTGTCAATCAAAAATGCCTCTTCCTCTGCCTGCTTTTCGGCATGAAGGATATGTTTCTTTTGTACCTGTAAATGTTCTTTCCCATCATCCTTTGCTGAATTTCCACGATGTAAATTCACATTGGCACTATATTGATCAGCACTCTCCTTTAGTTTTCTAGGGAGATTGTTGGGAATTGTAAGTAACCGCGGGTGTATGTTACTATTTTGTCCACCTTCTGATACTTGTAATAAAGCCTCTAGTGTCCTTTCGACATCATGGTTATAACATTTGAGTGCCTCTTCAATATATCCTTCACCTAATACTGGGAGAATACTTTTGATGTGTTCAATTTGAATATCAGTCATTGTCTGTTGCGTCTCTGCCTTTGATGTAGTCTCAGTTTGTTGTGAGGTTGCAACATTGTTGTTGTCAATAGTACTCGATGATGGCTTCTCATCACTTGATTTGGGTGCAGACCTCAGCATGGCAAGTAGATATTGCAGCTGTGGAGGTTGAGACATATCACTAGCTTCAAACTTATTTTGGAGTGCCTTGTCAAATTGCTCTTCTTCGTTCAATTCAACAACACTTTTGTCAAGCATATCACCCAAGGCACAATTGTATTCTCCCAATGCTGATTGAATGTTCTGTATGACTGTCATTATACTTGATAACTGTTCATCTTGATCCTCTTCGAAACTTTTACCAACAGTTAATCCACATCCATGTACTAGTAATGAAGATAACGTTTTGAGTATTGACGTTTGCATAGTTAATGATTCATCATCACTACTAGACTTCTTCTCATTGGTGGATACAATGAAATCATAAACCCAAGACAATGATATAAATACCAATTCCAACTCTTTTCTACTACTACCACCATCAGATGTATTATGCAACATGCAGCAATGTTGAGATGAAAGATATATACCACATAATGATTCTGTACCTTCTATAATATCATTCTCAGATATTTCTGTAGATGCTGCATGTGATGATTTGCCAATCAATGAAGTAATTGCCGAAAGAGTAGGACAGCTAGTTGTTGATGATTTTGCATACGACAATATCATTGATGCATAAGCAAGATGTAGTTTTTGCAATAGTTTATGCATATAACTGTTTGGTAGAGATGATATCATAGTATCAAAGGAAGATTGAAGAATAGTAGCACGACTGTCATCATTGATATTATTTGTATGGCATGAGGTGTATAATACTCTACCTGTTTGATATATTGTAATCGATGAGGGTAGCTGTTGATTTTGTGTTTTGTTTCCAACTGAAGACTCGAATGTGATTGCGACTTCCTCGGCCAAAGACCGTATCTCTGCCTTTACTTGACCCATATGTACTTATCAATGAAATAATTATAGTATTATGTTTCGTTTTGTTTGGTAGTTATTACAAGAAAGCCCTTTAGATAGACAGCACTCAACCGCGCGGCTATACTACACTTCCTACTTTCCTATCACAAAGATCCTATATTCCCAAAGCCAAAGTAGGATGATATCGTCTAGTATCAAGATTACTAATGAGTTCAGAGATTGTATGTTCATTATACGATATCGTATCGTATCGTATCGTACATTTTTATCAATTGTGAGAAAATATTACATGTGTAATATTTATATTTTCTACTCTCAATTTTCACATAATAAATGAACAGAATGGAAATAAGATAGTTACTATTCTATTAGAGTTATTGAAGGAGAAGTCTATCATCTATGTTAGTTAAGCATATAATAATCATCAGTGTGTAGATGCAGGTAATACCGTACATTGTTTTGATATTTGCAATGGTAGTACCAACAATGTCCTTCTGCACTATAACTACTACTACACGTTACCTTGTTGGTAGACATATACGTCGACGTCATCATATTACCAATGCATCGTCTCGTCGTCATACTACAAAGTATAAAGCAATATACTCGTCTCAACGAATAATGCCACTCGAACGACCTCAAGATCCTACAACATTCACAGACGATGATGTACATAATCAAGCTCAAACATTACGAGAATGGATGCGAGGAAAGAAGAGTGTACTTTGTATAAGTGGAGCAGGAATGAGTACTGAGTCGAATATACCAGATTATAGGGGAAGTAATGGATCTTACCATCGTGGTCATAAGCCAATCATACATCATGAGTTTATGAATTCACAATCAATGAGACAAAGATATTGGAGCAGATCACTTGTCGGATACTCTGCATTTAGTAATGCAAAACCTAATAAAGGTCATAGGGCACTCGCTTGGTTGGAAAGCGAGAATTGTATTGGTGTAAACTTGGGTAAAGAATGCACTGCATATGATCAATTGAGTCAAAGTTGCTTTGGAAGCAATGTAACTGATGAGAAGAGGCTGTCTGTAATCACTCAAAATGTTGATTCACTACACTCAGCTGGTGGTTTGAAATATTGTATGCATCTACATGGCAGAGGAGATCTTGTCGAATGTCAAAACTGTGGTTGCACACAAGATCGAATGGAGTATCACAAGCAATTAGCTCAACATAATGAAGAATGGTTAGCTAAAGCTACAGCTAAAAGTAAGAGTATCAATCAAACGAAAGATCAACGACCAGATGGTGATGTAGAGATTGATGTATCATCCGAAGAACTCTTTTTGCCTTCTTGTCCTTCATGTGGCGAACATCATACCAAGACTGATGGTGTCCATAATCCGTCCTTCTTCAAGACATCAGTTGTGTTCTTTGGAGGTAAGGTTTTGAATTCATGTGATGTGTGTTTCTATCTATTCACTGATACTGACAGCACATATGATCATTCACTTTCTAGATTCTGTACCAAAGCATCGATTTGATATTGCCAACGCTGCAATAGATAAAGCTGATGGAGTGTTATGCCTTGGGACTAGTTTAGCGGTGCATTCTGCATTTCGGCTAGTAAAAAGAAGTATTAAAAAAGATATCCCTGTTGCAATCTTGAATGTTGGTGAAACTCGTATTGAAAAAGAAGGTATTGGTGATGGACTAGTTACAAAGTTGGAAAGCCCGATTGGTGAAACTCTTGACAAAGTAGTGAAGATAATAGATGCAGAAAAGCAACAACTTCAATAGAGAGATGAATATATTGTATAGAACTGTACATAGCAAATCAAAATGCAATTTCTACAATATATATACCAATAATCAATCTCCTCTATCTATGCCCCCTTTCTTCAATCATCATCAGCTTCAAAATCATTCCACCGTGTCGTTTCGTCAACTTGTTTCTGTTGTAGCTGCTGTGGGGATAGTTTGTACTGACTGTTCCATGCCATAGCTAAAAAGAGACTTGCCACCAATCCAAAGTATCCAGCGGTTATAGCAGCCCTCTGACTATTCGAGATACGGTAATAGTTGGGAGGAGCATGACCTACAGGGTCATAAAACCGCATAAATATAAAAGTCTCATATCCACCTCCTAGTAAGATGAGATAGAAGATGGGATTGTGCACCATTCCTTGATAAGCCATTGTACCGCCTAAGCCTAACCCCACCAATCCAGCATATGGTGAGAGAGCACCACAAATCCTGCCACCATCCATACTACCCAATGGAATGAGATTGAATAGATTGATCATGAATCCAAAATCAGCTAGAGCAAATAGAAGGGGACTTTGCTGCAAGTGAGCCGCTCCAGCGAACCCTAAAGCTCCAATACTTCCAAGAACTGGGCCACCAAAAGCTACTAGTGCTTCTTCATATGCATCCTTAGGTCTCTTCCGCATTGCTACAGCTGCCCCCATGAAAGGTATAAACACCATTGGACTGAATGGTATACCTAGCTTCTTCATTGTAAGTGCATGTCCAGATTCATGAATGAGAATTAGGGATGTCATACCAACTGCGTATGGTACTCCAAAGAAGGCTGAATAGGCACCAACAGTTAATAACATGGATCCTAGTGATGCAAACTTTGTCAGCTTCAGTGCACCCAATATATACTTTCCTTTACCAAGTAGTAACATTCCACCAGCACCAATCATCCCGAGACTAGAAGTTCTGCCCTTGGGTGGATTTGGTGGACGTTGTGAAGAAGAGTATATCCGAATTGCCGCAAAATGTGTTGTACCGAGAAGATAGGGATGTAACATACCAAGTGTGGATATACTAGTTGTAGTTGTAGATAATATCTTTGGAGGTCGAGATTGGAAAGTTGGTACTGCATGATGTTTGAAGTCAAGTGTATGTTTACTACAGCCTTTCAAAGGCATCCGCTTTGCAACAACTGGCAGCCGATGACCAACCTGCCATTGTACAACCCCTCTATGTGCTAACACTCTTACAGACTGCATTTATATCCTACTCTTCTGTTTGTGATGTGATGATAATAAAAAAGTGCTGTCATATGTCTGTTCTTTCATTTAAAACTCCTTTTGGGATAACAATAACAATATCTCTTCGGCTTTGTGGTCGATATTGTACGATAACACAATATAAATATATCATATATATGAGGATCAACGACGATGATCTATACTTGGTATAAAGCAATAATATTTATTGCATTGATGTCATTATATCAAACATGTGTGGCATTCTCTCCCACTCCATCTTTGACACATCATATGCTCATTTCACACTCTCATAGTAGTAACAATGTTATGCAACATAGAATGATATCAAGTGGATTCACCTTTACTGACGATGACGACGATCAAATATTAGTATCATTACAGAAACCGTTAGGGATAGTACTTGAACAGGATACTGAAGGACCAATAGTTGTGGCGAATGTTGACAAAGGAGGATCAGCTGATCGAGCAGGTGTGATGATGGGTGATATCTTATTGGCAATACAGAATGCTTCTGTGGAAAAGGCAGATTTATCAGAGGTATTAACATTTATCGGTAATGCACCAAGAGTGATCAATCTACGCTTCTTAAGAAGATGATACTTTAATGTTCTATTTGTTTGTTGCTGATGCACGCTTCTTAGCTTCAGCTTTCTTCTCTTGCTTTATTTTCTTCTCATGTTCTTTCCATTCATCCATTTCCTTCACAATGTCTTCTGGCAATACCTCTCTAAATGATGGCAATTCAGCAACAAACAGTAAGGAGTGAGCCCATCCTGGATATTTGACAAATCGTTCTCTGAATATATCTCCAACGCGTTTGTATACAGTTGGTGTTAAACTCTTTACTTGCAATAAAGCCGGGTCATGATCTCTAGTTGCAATTTGTAATACATGAACATCAACTGGAATCGAACTATCTGAATCTAGTGAAAACAAGGCAATACAATCGGCAACCTTTCGCCCTATACCACTTAACTTGATTAGCTCATCTTGCACTACTTGAGCATCTTGTTGTTTACGAAGATTTAAAAGGAAATCATCTCCCCCACACTCCTGTAGAATGTCACGGGTTTCAATGATGAATTTGTCTCTGTATCCAAGCCCGATACCTCTAAGCTCATCTTTGGTTGCTTTGTCAAGATTAGCAAGTGTGGGAAACGAGTATAGTGATAAAGTACTTCTGACATTATTATCATCTTGTCGGGTTGGTATCTCAAGTAACAAATTACCATACTTTTCTCTAATCTCCTTTAGAATCTTTGTTATGCGAGGTATGTTATTGTTTGTAGAACAGATAAATGAAAAGGTACACTCTAGTGGATCTTGTCGAAGAATTCGTACTCCAGGTATAGCCTTGGCAATTCTCGCAAGTCGTTTATCTTGATTTGACCATTCTTCATATAGTGGTGCTAGTGGAGTTTCAAGTCGGAAGTATTGATGAAGGTATTCTTTAACTTCATCTACTTGTCCATACAGTACACGAAAGAGTGTTGTTGTCGGAGTCTCACGAATTGAAATCACTCTATTTCCAAGTGGACCAATCCATTCACGTGCATTGTGCACACCCCACGCTGACTTTGACGGTGAAAGTTTTGTGTTTGTTATTGCTTCTAATTCTGTTTCTACTACCATCCAATTAAAGGCCTGTCCTGTAGTAAGAGTAGCCGATGGGCGAAGTTCTACTGCAGGTACCTCCAGATCAATCCAATCGTTTTCTGGTGCTATTGTTCTGTCATATTTCTGATGGACATTATGTACATCCACATCGTATAAACCGTCGTCCATATCACCTAATCCTCCATCGCCGATACCGTCATACTGATCATCGTAGTCATCATTGTATTCATCCTTCATTCCGCTAATTAACTCGTCATCTTCATCATCTTCCGCAACTCTCAAGCCACCGAGAGATCTAGATACACTGTCAATCAAAAATGCCTCTTCCTCTGCCTGCTTTTCGGCATGAAGGATATGTTTCTTTTGTACCTGTAAATGTTCTTTCCCATCATCCTTTGCTGAATTTCCACGATGTAAATTCACATTGGCACTATATTGATCAGCACTCTCCTTTAGTTTTCTAGGGAGATTGTTGGGAATTGTAAGTAACCGCGGGTGTATGTTACTATTTTGTCCACCTTCTGATACTTGTAATAAAGCCTCTAGTGTCCTTTCGACATCATGGTTATAACATTTGAGTGCCTCTTCAATATATCCTTCACCTAATACTGGGAGAATACTTTTGATGTGTTCAATTTGAATATCAGTCATTGTCTGTTGCGTCTCTGCCTTTGATGTAGTCTCAGTTTGTTGTGAGGTTGCAACATTGTTGTTGTCAATAGTACTCGATGATGGCTTCTCATCACTTGATTTGGGTGCAGACCTCAGCATGGCAAGTAGATATTGCAGCTGTGGAGGTTGAGACATATCACTAGCTTCAAACTTATTTTGGAGTGCCTTGTCAAATTGCTCTTCTTCGTTCAATTCAACAACACTTTTGTCAAGCATATCACCCAAGGCACAATTGTATTCTCCCAATGCTGATTGAATGTTCTGTATGACTGTCATTATACTTGATAACTGTTCATCTTGATCCTCTTCGAAACTTTTACCAACAGTTAATCCACATCCATGTACTAGTAATGAAGATAACGTTTTGAGTATTGACGTTTGCATAGTTAATGATTCATCATCACTACTAGACTTCTTCTCATTGGTGGATACAATGAAATCATAAACCCAAGACAATGATATAAATACCAATTCCAACTCTTTTCTACTACTACCACCATCAGATGTATTATGCAACATGCAGCAATGTTGAGATGAAAGATATATACCACATAATGATTCTGTACCTTCTATAATATCATTCTCAGATATTTCTGTAGATGCTGCATGTGATGATTTGCCAATCAATGAAGTAATTGCCGAAAGAGTAGGACAGCTAGTTGTTGATGATTTTGCATACGACAATATCATTGATGCATAAGCAAGATGTAGTTTTTGCAATAGTTTATGCATATAACTGTTTGGTAGAGATGATATCATAGTATCAAAGGAAGATTGAAGAATAGTAGCACGACTGTCATCATTGATATTATTTGTATGGCATGAGGTGTATAATACTCTACCTGTTTGATATATTGTAATCGATGAGGGTAGCTGTTGATTTTGTGTTTTGTTTCCAACTGAAGACTCGAATGTGATTGCGACTTCCTCGGCCAAAGACCGTATCTCTGCCTTTACTTGACCCATATGTACTTATCAATGAAATAATTATAGTATTATGTTTCGTTTTGTTTGGTAGTTATTACAAGAAAGCCCTTTAGATAGACAGCACTCAACCGCGCGGCTATACTACACTTCCTACTTTCCTATCACAAAGATCCTATATTCCCAAAGCCAAAGTAGGATGATATCGTCTAGTATCAAGATTACTAATGAGTTCAGAGATTGTATGTTCATTATACGATATCGTATCGTATCGTATCGTACATTTTTATCAATTGTGAGAAAATATTACATGTGTAATATTTATATTTTCTACTCTCAATTTTCACATAATAAATGAACAGAATGGAAATAAGATAGTTACTATTCTATTAGAGTTATTGAAGGAGAAGTCTATCATCTATGTTAGTTAAGCATATAATAATCATCAGTGTGTAGATGCAGGTAATACCGTACATTGTTTTGATATTTGCAATGGTAGTACCAACAATGTCCTTCTGCACTATAACTACTACTACACGTTACCTTGTTGGTAGACATATACGTCGACGTCATCATATTACCAATGCATCGTCTCGTCGTCATACTACAAAGTATAAAGCAATATACTCGTCTCAACGAATAATGCCACTCGAACGACCTCAAGATCCTACAACATTCACAGACGATGATGTACATAATCAAGCTCAAACATTACGAGAATGGATGCGAGGAAAGAAGAGTGTACTTTGTATAAGTGGAGCAGGAATGAGTACTGAGTCGAATATACCAGATTATAGGGGAAGTAATGGATCTTACCATCGTGGTCATAAGCCAATCATACATCATGAGTTTATGAATTCACAATCAATGAGACAAAGATATTGGAGCAGATCACTTGTCGGATACTCTGCATTTAGTAATGCAAAACCTAATAAAGGTCATAGGGCACTCGCTTGGTTGGAAAGCGAGAATTGTATTGGTGTAAACTTGGGTAAAGAATGCACTGCATATGATCAATTGAGTCAAAGTTGCTTTGGAAGCAATGTAACTGATGAGAAGAGGCTGTCTGTAATCACTCAAAATGTTGATTCACTACACTCAGCTGGTGGTTTGAAATATTGTATGCATCTACATGGCAGAGGAGATCTTGTCGAATGTCAAAACTGTGGTTGCACACAAGATCGAATGGAGTATCACAAGCAATTAGCTCAACATAATGAAGAATGGTTAGCTAAAGCTACAGCTAAAAGTAAGAGTATCAATCAAACGAAAGATCAACGACCAGATGGTGATGTAGAGATTGATGTATCATCCGAAGAACTCTTTTTGCCTTCTTGTCCTTCATGTGGCGAACATCATACCAAGACTGATGGTGTCCATAATCCGTCCTTCTTCAAGACATCAGTTGTGTTCTTTGGAGGTAAGGTTTTGAATTCATGTGATGTGTGTTTCTATCTATTCACTGATACTGACAGCACATATGATCATTCACTTTCTAGATTCTGTACCAAAGCATCGATTTGATATTGCCAACGCTGCAATAGATAAAGCTGATGGAGTGTTATGCCTTGGGACTAGTTTAGCGGTGCATTCTGCATTTCGGCTAGTAAAAAGAAGTATTAAAAAAGATATCCCTGTTGCAATCTTGAATGTTGGTGAAACTCGTATTGAAAAAGAAGGTATTGGTGATGGACTAGTTACAAAGTTGGAAAGCCCGATTGGTGAAACTCTTGACAAAGTAGTGAAGATAATAGATGCAGAAAAGCAACAACTTCAATAGAGAGATGAATATATTGTATAGAACTGTACATAGCAAATCAAAATGCAATTTCTACAATATATATACCAATAATCAATCTCCTCTATCTATGCCCCCTTTCTTCAATCATCATCAGCTTCAAAATCATTCCACCGTGTCGTTTCGTCAACTTGTTTCTGTTGTAGCTGCTGTGGGGATAGTTTGTACTGACTGTTCCATGCCATAGCTAAAAAGAGACTTGCCACCAATCCAAAGTATCCAGCGGTTATAGCAGCCCTCTGACTATTCGAGATACGGTAATAGTTGGGAGGAGCATGACCTACAGGGTCATAAAACCGCATAAATATAAAAGTCTCATATCCACCTCCTAGTAAGATGAGATAGAAGATGGGATTGTGCACCATTCCTTGATAAGCCATTGTACCGCCTAAGCCTAACCCCACCAATCCAGCATATGGTGAGAGAGCACCACAAATCCTGCCACCATCCATACTACCCAATGGAATGAGATTGAATAGATTGATCATGAATCCAAAATCAGCTAGAGCAAATAGAAGGGGACTTTGCTGCAAGTGAGCCGCTCCAGCGAACCCTAAAGCTCCAATACTTCCAAGAACTGGGCCACCAAAAGCTACTAGTGCTTCTTCATATGCATCCTTAGGTCTCTTCCGCATTGCTACAGCTGCCCCCATGAAAGGTATAAACACCATTGGACTGAATGGTATACCTAGCTTCTTCATTGTAAGTGCATGTCCAGATTCATGAATGAGAATTAGGGATGTCATACCAACTGCGTATGGTACTCCAAAGAAGGCTGAATAGGCACCAACAGTTAATAACATGGATCCTAGTGATGCAAACTTTGTCAGCTTCAGTGCACCCAATATATACTTTCCTTTACCAAGTAGTAACATTCCACCAGCACCAATCATCCCGAGACTAGAAGTTCTGCCCTTGGGTGGATTTGGTGGACGTTGTGAAGAAGAGTATATCCGAATTGCCGCAAAATGTGTTGTACCGAGAAGATAGGGATGTAACATACCAAGTGTGGATATACTAGTTGTAGTTGTAGATAATATCTTTGGAGGTCGAGATTGGAAAGTTGGTACTGCATGATGTTTGAAGTCAAGTGTATGTTTACTACAGCCTTTCAAAGGCATCCGCTTTGCAACAACTGGCAGCCGATGACCAACCTGCCATTGTACAACCCCTCTATGTGCTAACACTCTTACAGACTGCATTTATATCCTACTCTTCTGTTTGTGATGTGATGATAATAAAAAAGTGCTGTCATATGTCTGTTCTTTCATTTAAAACTCCTTTTGGGATAACAATAACAATATCTCTTCGGCTTTGTGGTCGATATTGTACGATAACACAATATAAATATATCATATATATGAGGATCAACGACGATGATCTATACTTGGTATAAAGCAATAATATTTATTGCATTGATGTCATTATATCAAACATGTGTGGCATTCTCTCCCACTCCATCTTTGACACATCATATGCTCATTTCACACTCTCATAGTAGTAACAATGTTATGCAACATAGAATGATATCAAGTGGATTCACCTTTACTGACGATGACGACGATCAAATATTAGTATCATTACAGAAACCGTTAGGGATAGTACTTGAACAGGATACTGAAGGACCAATAGTTGTGGCGAATGTTGACAAAGGAGGATCAGCTGATCGAGCAGGTGTGATGATGGGTGATATCTTATTGGCAATACAGAATGCTTCTGTGGAAAAGGCAGATTTATCAGAGGTATTAACATTTATCGGTAATGCACCAAGAGTGATCAATCTACGCTTCTTAAGAAGATGATACTTTAATGTTCTATTTGTTTGTTGCTGATGCACGCTTCTTAGCTTCAGCTTTCTTCTCTTGCTTTATTTTCTTCTCATGTTCTTTCCATTCATCCATTTCCTTCACAATGTCTTCTGGCAATACCTCTCTAAATGATGGCAATTCAGCAACAAACAGTAAGGAGTGAGCCCATCCTGGATATTTGACAAATCGTTCTCTGAATATATCTCCAACGCGTTTGTATACAGTTGGTGTTAAACTCTTTACTTGCAATAAAGCCGGGTCATGATCTCTAGTTGCAATTTGTAATACATGAACATCAACTGGAATCGAACTATCTGAATCTAGTGAAAACAAGGCAATACAATCGGCAACCTTTCGCCCTATACCACTTAACTTGATTAGCTCATCTTGCACTACTTGAGCATCTTGTTGTTTACGAAGATTTAAAAGGAAATCATCTCCCCCACACTCCTGTAGAATGTCACGGGTTTCAATGATGAATTTGTCTCTGTATCCAAGCCCGATACCTCTAAGCTCATCTTTGGTTGCTTTGTCAAGATTAGCAAGTGTGGGAAACGAGTATAGTGATAAAGTACTTCTGACATTATTATCATCTTGTCGGGTTGGTATCTCAAGTAACAAATTACCATACTTTTCTCTAATCTCCTTTAGAATCTTTGTTATGCGAGGTATGTTATTGTTTGTAGAACAGATAAATGAAAAGGTACACTCTAGTGGATCTTGTCGAAGAATTCGTACTCCAGGTATAGCCTTGGCAATTCTCGCAAGTCGTTTATCTTGATTTGACCATTCTTCATATAGTGGTGCTAGTGGAGTTTCAAGTCGGAAGTATTGATGAAGGTATTCTTTAACTTCATCTACTTGTCCATACAGTACACGAAAGAGTGTTGTTGTCGGAGTCTCACGAATTGAAATCACTCTATTTCCAAGTGGACCAATCCATTCACGTGCATTGTGCACACCCCACGCTGACTTTGACGGTGAAAGTTTTGTGTTTGTTATTGCTTCTAATTCTGTTTCTACTACCATCCAATTAAAGGCCTGTCCTGTAGTAAGAGTAGCCGATGGGCGAAGTTCTACTGCAGGTACCTCCAGATCAATCCAATCGTTTTCTGGTGCTATTGTTGCCAAATCTGATGATATAATACGAAATGTAGGCCTGGTAGGAGATCGCGCTGGAGACTTTCTCGGACTTTTGGACTTGGTCGGTGTAACTTGTCGTTTGGTATTCCCCTTTTTGGGAGTTTCTTCAACAATAATCATTGATTGATCCTTCCACTTTTGATAGTCTGCTAATCCAGGATTGTAACAACCCTTCTCCCATGCGTCTCTCTTTTCTACATAACTTATGGAGGCGGCTGCTGGAGACACGCCGGGTAGACAAACAACTTCAATCAACTTTCCATTCTTTAGATCCTCATCATACTTTTTATTATCATTTGTTTTCTTTGCCTTATTCATTACAGTTTTGAATACACGTTGTGACATTTCATCTGATGCTGCACATAGTTTACCATCCACAAACCAATTAGTAAAATGCTTGACAAACTGTTTTGATCCAGTGGTACCATTGGCAATTACAATTCGTTTCAGTCCATTCATATGTTCATTATCTTCTACCAATTCTCGAATCTTATTAGCCTCTTCAGACTTGATATCAGTATCTAAACTACCCTTCCTTTCACATTCAGCAATAATATCCCATAACGCAAAACCTTTGGATGTCATGCATTCGACTTGTTGTGAATATGGTATTATCTTATCAGTACTGTATCGCAAGTGCTTATAAAATGACTTGAAGGGTTTACCGGTTGTTGAGGAGATGGCTTCATGACGACGAAAGCCTAAGGCATCTCCCGCAATATACCAGAACGAATTTTGTTGATTACCAAACATTTCATTTGCATTCAGTGATGGTATGGATGGATGTGTACCTAAAATTAAAGTATGTACTGGTGGATAGGAAGTACTTATATCTACTTTCTGTGTTGGTGTTGATGTAGGGGTACCATCGCCACCAGCTGCTGCTACTGCTGCTGCTGCGTGTGAATGAAATGATTTAGTATCATCTGATAATACATTGACATTGCCCCACCATGCTGGTTCAAATGATTGAGTACGAGCCACTACTTTTGATTTCTTACTATTCTTTGCAGTTGATATTGGAGATTTGTTAGCCTTTCGTTTTGCAGCAGGAGACGATATGGATGATTTGGCGGTACCTTTTAATGAACTCATACTGATTTTCTGTGTAGAGAAATATGGTGATGTTCTTGTTGTCGACCTTGCTGCAGTTCTACGGGTTGAAGTTGAAGGTGCATCATTCATCTTTTTGCAAGTCTCAAGAAAGAGTCTTCGAGTTTGGATGAAAGTTGGTGAACAAGATAAGGACACCCTAATAAACAGCGATTGTACTAAGACGAGACTAATTGTGGAGAAGATGAATGGTAGATTGCACGGCATCTATCTCATTTATGTTGTATGGCTGCCGCTATCTATTGGTTGATAAGGTACAGCATAATCTAAATAATATCTCTACTCTCATAAAAAAAGATACCGAAAGGATACCTGGGGATTTACTATCCATTCTCCATCCCATTTGTAGAACGGGTAAATAATACTCCATACCTTTAAATTGGTTTAAATGAGGTAATATAACAGCATAGTACACTGTTATCTTTATAGAGGTTTATTTCATCATGTTTTCTATGAAGTATACGTCTCCTAAGCCACCAAAAACTAAAGAGTTAGATGCAACACTTCAAAGCAAAATAAGTGGTAGTAGTAACAGTAATGGGGATAAAGATGAGTTGGTACCACCACCTCCAATGCCATATAATGATAATTTGCAACAACCAAAACTAAATGGCAGTACCGCCAAATCTCCAACTGAGGAGATACCAGCTAACAATAGTATCACATCACCATTAACTAAAGATAATATAAAATCTGTATCCACAACAATTAACAACAACAATAATAATGAATTCTCTACTACAGAAAGTATTAATACCAACAACAACAATAATAATGTATCAGGGAATGATTCAGCAATTGTTAATATATCAGATGATATTGAACCTCGTCCACGGTCAAACTTACTTGCTTTATTGGATAGAGAATATAAAAATAATGGCAAAGGAAATGGAGAAGGTTGTATACATAAAAATCAATTACAAGATGAAAGTAGCTGTATAATAAGTAATGACAATGATAAAGCTGATATAGATATAAAAGCAGAAAGTGAAACTAGTGAGAACAGAGATAGTGAAGAGACAAACAATGAAGCAACTTTTGAAAAACAAGATTGCATAGAAACAATCAAGACAAACGAGACAGTTGATTTCGACTCTGCAAATTCTGCTTCAGAAGATGATAAGCAGCAACTCAACAGCTTGGAGTATTTCAAACCATTACAAGAAGCACAATCTACTAATGAACATGCTACTTCATTTCATAGATCAGCATCAATGGAACCGTTAGGATTACTTGGTCAGTCAACATCTATAGAAGATGAATCATCAATTATTAGACAAACAAACAGTGATGAGATACCACTAACATCTTCTACTCCGATTGTTTATGATATGTCCAATGAAGATCCAACGTCACCGATAATGTCAGACATTAATGCAAGTAGTGGATTGGGTTCACCATCACTTAGTACGGCTAATACAACTTCTGAGATTGGTGGGGATACATACTTCGATGATGGAGCGCGTCTTGATGGCGCATTAGCAGCCGCTCGACGACGTCGTATAAAAGAAGAGGAGAAGAAACAAAGACGTGATAATTTTGAGGACGATTTGGTACATGTTACGCTACCCCCGAGAGTTACCCGTACAACATTGACTGGATATGCTCGTGATGATGATAGCAACAACAATAACAGTGCTGGCTCACCATTCCTTACTACTCCGACACGAAATCGTGCAACATCTCCACTACCACCTGCACATCCATTATCTCCACGACAAGAATTTGCACATACACATTCATTACTTGATGATTGTAGCGATGAGGAAGAGGATATGACATCAATTAGAATGGAGAGTCCAGAACGAAATATTAATTCATATTCTTGTCTTCCAAGATCAGTAGCACGCTCAACCAGTGATGGATCACCCTTCTCCTACTTTAAGAAGGAACAAAAGCAAGAGAATCATAGACAACATGCCGCAAGCTATTTAACCGGTCCTAACTCCGCTACAAAAGTTGCTAATAATAACATACAACAAGCATTACTAAAGACACGACATCGTAGATGGGATTGTCAATCAACATTGGCTGGACCACATGCACAATCAAATCAAGTATTCGATATACGCCATCGAGTATATTATACTCATACGGGATACTATCCTGAAACTAATGGTGAAATAGCAATTGCTGCGCGACTTTCAGTTTCAATAGAGTCAATCAAAGCGGCTGCATTAGCTTCTGGTCTATGGCGTACAGTGAGACTTGTTAATTTACCAAAAGATTTATTTGGAACGAATCGTTCCAGTATAGATGAAAGTATAGACGAAGATTTGTGTGCACTATTGAAGATGCTTCACACTACTTTCCCAGTGCTGGATCAGCTAAACTTCGGAGGTGATATTTCTGCAGACAACACGAGTGAAGAAGAAGACGATTACGATGATTGGAGGAATGAGATAGTATCGTTTATTATGGAATGTGTTCCGAACCTTGTAGCTATTGATGGATTTATTGTCGAAAGAGATGGAGAAATTGGCAATTCAAATAGTCAAGAAGACGAGAGTATAGTGTCCTTGAACTCAATCGATGACGGTAGAGGGCGTTTGAATATTATTGCTTCAAGCAATAGTCAACATGATAGTTCAGACCGTGCTGCTGAAAATATAGCATACTGCAATGCCAATAGTGAGTATGTTTCAATGTTATCAGAGCTAGTGGACGGTGATGAGGCAGAGACGCCAATAGAAGCAAAATCAAGTGATGAATCTGATAATAGCAATCATCAAACGACACCAATAAAAGGATCGTATCCACTGCAAGGTTCTATTGAGGAGGATGATACGAAAAAAGTTTCCCCTATAACCTTGGCAACTTCGACAGAGTCGAACAACTCATCTCAATCATGGGGGAGCACAAATAGTAGTTCATCTAGACCACCACCGTGTCCCACCTCATCAACTCGTCCACGACTTCCAACTAAGCCTATGAAAAAAGAGAAGCCTAAAGCAGGATCCTTTGTAAAAACTGGTAGCCGTCTGAAAAGACGAGTTTTAGGAATGATGCCTGCTGTATCTATAATGGATGATGATGATGATGATGAAGACGACTTGGAGGATATAGAAGATAGTGATTCTGAACATGTTGAAGACTCAACAGATCTAAACAACATAAACTAAGTGTTTGATCATACAGCTATTACTAGGATAATATAGAGTTGAAGGGAGAAGAGATTGGGCCTAGATCTGAATTACATTGCCTGTTGTACTTTCGTGAGTTAGGTCTAGAATATAGACAACACAGATGATTTATAAGTGAGACTTGTTGTAAGAGTGTAGCATTAATTCATTAAGATGAAGTTTCAAATCCAAAGCATCTATTGATATCCTATGAATTGTACCCATAGAAACGACTGCTGATATATCCATATAAGAAACTCATTTACTTAGCATCATCTTCCCATTCATATTTACGCCATGAAGAAGAACGCGTAAACCCCTTCCAAGTTAGTGTTGAGTCCTCCCAATGAACATCTGTGGACTCACTTTGCCTGCTTCTAGCATCCTTCATATCACGCAACTTCTCCCGAACTGACTTGGTATCACCGTCTTTGATATTGATACTACGAATTGCTTCACTAAGTTGCAAGGAGGTTGTATCATCATCTTTCATGTTTGTCGTGTCCAAAGAGAATACAGGGCAGTCAAATATAACCACTGGATTAAAATCGTCATTACGCTTGTCGCTGTCTTTGAGAGGAGCCGCAGATAATACTTCCACGCTACCATCTGCTGCTTCAGGAAACAATCGCACCGGAATTACAGAGGTTGGTGAGTTAAAATCTCCACTCTTCTTGCCCACACCACAATTTTCATCTGTTGATGGAACAAATGAATATGGATCAATAAACGCAGGTACTTTCCTTTTCACTGTACGTGAATCCTCATCTGTATAGTAGATAACTGGGATCTCATCTTCTTTCAAAGCTCCTCTTTTCAACGGTGTGAATAGAGATAGTAACTTTTTCGCTGATGAGGTAACAGCCAGTGAAATTGAAGATGATGTAAAGACTGGACTTGTCGGTGGTTGTTTCTTTTTATTGGGTAGGGAAGAGTAGTATTCAGTCTTCATCTTGGCAGTTAGTTATATTATGATGTTTAGTATTGAAGTATGCCAACTACTGCAATCAGTTGAGCATACTACACTTTAGTATCCCATCACATCCCGTATGTTTAGTATGCAGCGAAATAGACCAACTACCCATTAATCCATGTAACATATATATTACATTGCAAATACCGCATGATTCGATTTCATTTCAATTGGCTTTCTTTCACATTTAAATCGGTATATGATTCATCAATAATGTCAATGTTTCTTCATGTTGGTTGTTACCTAGCAGGAAGTAGGAAGCATGATATAACGGGCGAAGTATCAATCTTCAATAGTTATCTCCTCAATCAGTATCATCATCAATTACAATCTCTCTCAATACTAATCAACTCCCAACCTCATCAACAGAGATCAACAGTCAACCAACTTCGTTCACACTCTCATAATTTTCTGTATCTTATCTCTTTTTTTTGCCACAAGTACATATCGTACAATCTGAGGGAGTTGACTTAGTGGACGGATGTGTTATTTTTAAGTATGTCACATCAGACTTTTGCTATAAGTAATAGAGCTAACTTCAAGTCCGAGAAGATATGGACACGTGTTTTGTACGTAGGACCAAGTATGGACTTAAAAATACTTAAAAACAAAAGCTTAGCAGCTCTTAGTAAAATCAAAAAGATACCAGAAATAATGAGTACCAGAGATACACTAAGAAGCTTCGATGCGAAAGATATATTCCACCTGTAATATTTACACATAAAAATCACTTAAAAATTAAAAATCCAACACTAAAATGCACAATCATGTCCGCCGCTTCTTCCCTCTACTACTATGAAGATAATCGTAATATAGTGATGGTAGATACACCAATATATCTATATTAGATACGATACATCGTGATGGTGTCAAATTTTCTACGGTCATCTTATTTACTACACAAGAATACCCCAAAGTTACTACTTCATAAATTGCAATCGAGATGCGGCTTTAACATTTAACATATCATAGGATATATAAACAATCACAAGTATGATATCACTGTCGTGTTCCGCTCGATGATGGGATATATTATATGTTAGTATCGTCTGACGTTTGGGGTCGATAATGGGCCGGCACGCGATGATATGAAACCATAATAATATATATCGTCTCCCGATTCATCTCCCGATCATTCTACTCCCACACGACCTTTACTATGATAATACCCCGTTGACAACATCAGCAAATAATAATGAAAGTTTACAAGTAATACAAGTAACATACATCAGCGGGTTGAGGAGCTAGGTGTATTTAAAGTTTGCTTATCAAGTGTTTGGGTGTTATAATGCATTGTTAAATCACTGCGTATACACGTCGTCGTCTAGTATTGCACATGGTATCAAACGAGGAAAAGGGAATACTAAAACAATTAAATCATCTGTGATATGATAGCAACAATCGTATCGAAACGGGGTTTATACCGTAGTACTTGAAACGATATGCATCGCTTGAAGAAGATGGATTAGATATTATTGGATGGTACAATACAGATTCAAAGATTTAGTATAAAGATATGGGATGATTTAGATTCTTTGGAACGTCAAACAAATTAGAATGCATTTGAAAGGAAGATTGCATAGGTATGTGTATGAACCACAAATCTATCCAGCACACTATATGCATATTAGACTGAAGATACCCTTGCTTTGCTTTTACCAGAAGCTCTGCAGATGAACTTGGCATAGACTATGAACATAAAGGTATTAATTATGTATTTAGACCCTGTTCGAATAGATGTAGATCTTCTCTATCCAGATATTAAGCTGATTAGACTATCGCCACCAGCCCACCACCAGCTAAAAGAAGATTGCAACTAGATGTTTATATTACCCAATCCTCTCCCCCTTCTCCTCCTCTCTCTTCTTCCTTCCCTTCCTTCTCCTCTCTTCCCCCTTTTCTCTTCTTTTTCCTCTTTTCCTTTTTTATAATTCCTGCCACAAACACCGTAAAAATCCCCAATCTGATACAATAGAGGGGATATTTAAGACTGGGCTGGACTGGGCAACCTAACCGGCCACCCAAAAAAGGATACCATTATAGCGACAATTTTTATCGCCTATTTTCTCATTTCGGTCGAAATGTGACATTGATCTGACATTCTGTACAAATATACTAATTCCTATGTATAAATGATGCGAAATGCCGCCAATAGAACACTGATATGGCAATCTTTGAGGGTGTATACAAACACGATGAAGTTATTTAAATTATTTCAAATAAAGTGCATTGAATTCAGAATATAAAGAGCTTTAAAACGATATGTGGTATGAAAAAAGTGTTTGTTGGCGGCAAGTTTTGGGTGGCCGGTTTTAGGTTGCCCAGTCTTATTTGCTTGCTCACTCAACACTACGATCCTTATACATTAATCAAACATCGACAACCATGATACTATATGCAGTAATTGCTCGAGCAAAGGATGGTATAGTGCTTGTTGAATCAGCAGTGGCTGGCGTAGAAGGAAACTTTCGTAAGTATATAATGAAAGTTGTGCATAAGATGTGCACAAAAGTCTTTAACTTCCTATCTATTTCTATCCTCTGTTTCCTAAAACACAGCACAAATAACAGTCGAGGTATTAACCAAGATAGTAAGCACAACCAATTATGAATCTGCTCTTGGTACACTGGAATCTACCTCCAACATTGAATTGCTACCCGAAGGGTCACGACGTACATTCGTCTCACGTCATGATCAGCCAATGTTTGGTGGATTATTCTGTGGTGTAGCAACACAATGGACTTCATTTGGTTGGGATCAACATACTAATGATGTTGAGGGTGGTGGGTCTAACAACAACAATAATAATGGTGACATAGATTACTACTTTCACCTATGTCGAAAAGAAAACGTGATATGTCTATGCATATCAGATGATACAGATATACGATATCACAATGTTAATTACGAATTCCTAGATGATGTTAATGCAAAGTTTACTAAATCATATGCACCATATAAAATTACCAAAGCAAAGGCATATGAAATGGATAAGAAGTTTAGACAGGAGCTATCCAAGTTGATTTACTTTTATAATGAGAATAGAAATAAAATGGTCCGACAAGATAAAGTACAAGGTTACTTGGAAAAAGTTGATGATTTGAAGGGTATATTAGGGAGGAATATATCAATGATATTAGAAAGAGAGGGTACGCTTATAGAACTTGCTGAAAGAAGTGATCAGATGTTAGAAGATACAAAGGTTTTTACCAAACGAACTTCCAAGCTAAAGAAACGAGTTCAAAAAGAGTATTACACCTACCATGTTATTGCCGCTGTGTTTGGGATATTAGTATTTTACTTCTTTCTCGCTGAGATTTGCGGCTGGGATTTCAGCAAGTGTGCCGCTAGTTGATAAGCTTCATAGCATAATTGTGTGAATGTATTCGTATAAGAGTGTAATTAGGAATGATTAGATGCTAGGTACTTAAGAAAAATAGTAATGAAAAGTGTATTGTATACAGAGCAATGAATCTACTTCAAGTAAAGTCATCTTCTATTCTGGAAGGTGAGCATAGCCAAATGTGTCCATCAAGGTTTTGTCAAATGTCGCCCTTGCATAGTCGGCATCTCTACTGTCTTTCAGTATGTCTTTATTCCGCAAGGTACTGTTGCCATATGTTACTAAGCTTGCCAAGAATCCAGCGCTGCCAGCGTGTGGCCCAGTTTGACCTTTGGCTGAGTCTTCCACATACCTGAACTTTGGCCGCATCGTTCCTCCGCCACAAGTGCACACCTTTGAAACAGTTTCTTCTGCATGAAACATCAAGTCTTCAAATCTGTTTGAGAATAGAGTTGCTGTGAGTATATCAAATATTGAAAGCAAGGAGAACATATCTCATACACATACCTGACCATTAATCTAGGAAAGGTTGCATTGTACCACTGATGATACCAAGTATTCCATAAATCAAGCAAAGAGTCATACTCGACAAATGTCTTGTTCTTATTGTCTGGAATTGGTTCATTGCCTATGTGCTTAGTAGCGAATTTCACCTTTATCCCCATCGTCCCTTGCCCCATTTTCTTTCCTCTATCAAATCTATTTGGAACCAAGTTTGGACAATGTTGTGGACCGTGTCTCCATCGAGCTTCATACGGATGCCTACACATTGAAGACATCCATGTTATCGGATCTTTGATCATTACAATCGGTAAGAAGTTCTTTTGATTAACTCCTTTACCACCCACTTTAGCCTCATGATGCAACCGCCAAGAAACAGGATTATGCTTCCCCCAAGGTGCTTGGAGTAGCATACCCGAATTGGCAACTGCATTTCTTTTTCCTGTATCTTTGGCGTATTGAACACGATCCTGATTGACACAATTAATCTTCAGTAGTCTGTTTAACAGATTTGTTGCACTATTAAACATACCAGCCGGGCCCATTATTCTATCTTTTGGGGATATCAATTCTCTATATTCATCACATCTTTCCAATCCAACTATATATGAATGATTACCATACATTGATTGTGTTTCCTCTATACTAGGTAGTGTTGCTTGTTGTCGTAGATCCTCTCCCTTCTTCTGTGCAAGTCTAGCTAATCTGCCAGTTATTGATGGAACAAAGCCCAACTCTACATCAACACCCGCTCTCTTCAATATGTCCATTGCTTCCATTGAATAATTGTCAAATTTTGTAATAATATCTTGATGTATTATATTGTTGTGCTGTTGTTGTTGTATATTGTTTCTGACATTATTTGCTTCATCTATATTATTGATGTTATTATATTCATAAGCGGCATTAATTGTATCCGTTGCAAATGAATCAATAGCAACAAAATCTTCAGCTAGCTCCTCCTCTATTGAATACAGTTCCATGAGAAATGTATCATGATATCCTATTATAAATATTTGTGTAATTATTGTCAAAAGGAGAAGGGCAGTAAGTATCCACGCGGTACGCGTGCTGTTGAAATTTGATTGGACGATCATCATCTAATATAGTTTTAACTCCATAAACTATTCATTCCGTAGATAATAAATAGCCATTGAATGTCATGTAAAACACCAATTGAAAAATCCAATACAATGGCTCTGCCTCGTAGATAGTGTGATAACTTTATTAAAAACTTGTACAAGTGGTATGGAATAGTTTATAAGCTCTTGATATTGCTACCTATGGAATGCTCTTCTATTTTGCTTCATCAAATAACAACTTCAACAAACTCAAAAATAAAATTGAAGTGTAATGTGTAAACTTATAACTTCACTCTAGTTTGACTAGATAACACTTATCTCGAATACTACCATAGTTTAATATAACAATAGATATCATATAATTCCATGTTTTCCTCCATTATAATAAACTTTTTCCTCATCGGGGTCATACTCAGTATAATAACATGTGTTGATTCACTGAGCTCCATTACCACGTCACCTATCGATACATATAATGTGCCCAACTTAAATCAAAAGGTTGCAATTGTTACTGGAGCAAGTCGTGGTATTGGCAAAGGAATAGCATTAGAACTGGGTAGGGCTGGTTGTACAGTTTATGTTGCATCAAGAAGTTCCCGATCTACTGGATTTACATCTACTGAAAGAGATTTAGGAGAGGATAATAAAGATTGTACAGTAGAGAGAACTTGTGATGAGATAAACAACATGATAGGAAGTGGAAAAGGAATACCGGTACCATTCAATGTTGCAAATGATAATGAAATAGCTGCTCTTATAGAAAAAGTCAAGAATGATTGTGGAAGATTAGATGTCGTGGTTTGCAGTGCATTTACAACACCTCCAGATTTGAATGATAGTTCATTTAGAGATGACTTCTGGAAGCAGGGGGCAGAAATGTGGAATGCTTGCCATGATGTTGGATTGCGAGGTACATACATGACGTGTTGTGAGAGTGTACCTCTCATGATTGAAACTGCAAAGAAGTATGATACACGTCCACTTATTGCAGTAATATCAAGCTTTGGAGGAAAGAGTTATACATTTAATGTGGCTTATGGCGTTGGTAAAGCTGGATGTGATAGATTGGCATCAGATATGGCAGTACAACTTTCAAAACACAATATCGACACAGTATCATTATATCCTGGTGTAGTTAGAACAGAAGGCAATTTAGAAATGGATAAAAGAGGTGAATGGGCAGCGGCGTCGGGAGGATTGGACTTGAATATGGGAGAAACTCCACAGTTTACAGGGAGAGCACTCGCTACCTTGCTATCAAAACCAGATTTGACTTCGAAATCGAGTGGAGATGTTGTTGTTGTAGCAGAGCTTGCAAAAGAGTTGGGCTTTACCGATTCAGATGGAAGAATTCCTCCAAGTATTAGAAATCTCAAGTTTATACTTCCGAGCTTTGTCTTTCCTCAAATAGAAAAACAAAGTGGAGCTCCTGTTCCGGCCTGGATGACAGAGAATGTGCCTGACTTTCTCTTACCTTGGTCAGTATTCTCTAGTGGACCCCCTCCAACTGCTGATTAAAGTAGAGAGCAAAAAGCGCCACTCATACTAAATCTTGCAATTGCAGTACATGTATCAGAACCTACTAACGTACTTAGCTAGGTCATAAACTAACAATGCTGGTGGGCCCGTGACTTTCAAAAAAATTCGAGCATTGAGAGAGAAGGATGTCGATTACCACTATCGACGTCAAATGATTTCGTATACCGTCACTATACCCAGTATATCAGTTTTTAACGCTTTTTCGAATTAAATAATCGCCGTAGTTATATTCGTTATATTTAGTGATCTATGGTAGGATACGCTTAGCGGTATCCTTCCTACTATTTTACTTCTTTGACAATTTATTAACGAACTCCAAACAAACTATTATCCATCCATTCATTCCGTCGATCCGACAATATATTAATAGAAAGAGTTGTAAGTTGGAGATAATGGCAGCACAAACTCTCATCAAGGTTGTATTAGGTGGTGGAATAGGTATTTTAACTGGTCATGCTCTGTATAAATCAAAGACTGATCCCGTTCATATATTTTGGGATTTGGACCACACAATCTTGTGTTCAATCACTCCAATAGAACATGAAAATGATACTGAACAAACTAATAACAAACAAAGCATATCAAAGTGTCCTGTTTCACCATCCAATCTTTTACCATATTCTCCAAAGTTGCAATATTTTGATCAGATAGATGATGATTTCGATATTCCTTATGATGGATCACCCAATACACGCACTTACATACGGCCGGGGGCACAGATGGCATTGAGAATATGTAACATGTTAGGTGTTATTCATGTATACACGGCTGCTCAAGAATCATATACGAACAATATATTAAACATTTTAGATCCGACAAGAACTTTGTTTAAAGAGGTTATACATAGATGTGATTACCCGAAAATAGTTTCAGAAGGGAAAGATTTGAGTGTTGTCAATGGTGGTGTACATCATCGGTCGATACTTTTTGATGACAAAGAGAGCAACTTCATCCCGCAAAAGTACGAGAATGGAGTATTAGTAAAGCCTTTTAACTCAGAATGTGTTGCAAATTGTCGTGTTGGGTCGTGGACTGCGTACATCAAGGAGGTAAAAGAGATGAGCCGATTGATATGCATTGCACTATATTCTTCCTTGCATATAAGTGGAGATGTGAGGACAGTGGTGGGATGGGTAAGCAAGAGGAAAGATACAACAACAAAGCCATAATATGACGGAGAATCAATTGTTGTTGCTAAGGTCGTATGTTTATGACTATATTATGACAGATATCTACGTTGAAGTAGTAGCTCTACCTAAGATGCCACTTCCTCTAGTTCCAAAGTCATCATCCTCTTGCCAGTTTGGTTCTCTCTTAAACAATAGTATTGGTATTGCAGCTAGAATTAGTGGCAGACAGACAATCATCCATAGACTGCCCATGTAATTGACATTAAAACCCAAATGAAATGTATCTTCATATACAATACCATTTGTTGAACGCAATCGAACAGAGAATGCATAATATCCAGGGCCATATGGTATTTGAATGCGTTCCGTATACACACCTGTTTGTGTATATGAGTGTGAAAAGATTGTCCTTTTTACTGACATCCCAGCTCGTATATCTACTTGGTAAATACGCTTGTCTTTTTCTTCATCTCCATTACCGATTGATGGTCGACGGTCAAAGATTTCAAATGTAATTGGTACATATATACCCAGTATATCTCTAAATTGTCTGCTAATAGGATGCACAAAGATTCCTTGAGTGGATGAATATCCATGAGCTTGTGCATTTGCACTACCCGGAGAACGAGAAACACCAGCTGACCAAACATTTAAAGGATGATAAGGAACTACATCTGATTCCAAAGTGAGTATTTCACCTTGTGATGTTGTCACAACAAGGTCGAGACCTCCTGTTCCGTGAACGTCATCGGCTTGGACCATTGATGGGATAACTTCGCCAACATCGATCGTTTGCTCACATGAAGTTGCTCCTTCAATGATATGAAGTGTAGATCCGAGAGGTTGAACAATATGAACACCTCTACCAGCACCACCATGCGGTCTAGACTTGTCTAAATCACTTCTATCGTACTGTCTTGCTGCTTCAACATTTATTGCACGAATCTTATCAACATCTTCGTCTGATAGTCCGTGTATTTGATCCATCCAGTGCTGTTGATCCTCGTGAAGATCTATTAACAATGGTTGTGGCATTGAAGATGAATTTGAAGTAGATTCCAACGCAATTGGGAAATGCGGTAGGTCATTTCCAGATATTGCATCGATAGCATATAACCGATATTCGAGCACTTCATGTTTGTCTGGTCTGTTTGTATGTTGCTCATCTGGTGATGCTATTCTTACCAAGACAACTATTGCAAGTCTACCGGTTCCTTCCACATCACCTAATGACATTGGAGAAGTTCCTCTTACCACCTGATTTGTCTCGGCATCTCCCAAAAGATTGCGTGCCCAAAGTACATTTCCGTCAGCTGTCAAAGATACCAAATCACCTCCAGCGTCAATGACAAAGACTTCTAAATTGGTACTACCTACTACATCCTCAACGACAACCTTTTGTTCAACGGGGTGTCGCATTTGTACTGGCCAACCAGACTTAACACTGTGCCACTGAGCTTCAAGCACATATACTAAACCCATGCTCGTTCCAACAATTATTTGATTTCTATCAGACCCATCTAACTTAGCTGCAACTGGAGATGCCAATGCCCAAGCACCCATTCCATGGTGTGAATTGGAGTGTATGTTTGCAGTGCCACCATCAACTATATCTCCAAGAGGAGAAGACCAATCAGTAGACAAGTCCAATACTTCTTGAACTGACCAATATTTCCAGCGTAAGTTGTATCCTACTATTGCATTGGCTACATATCTTCCTCTTTGTTCTTCAGTCTCATCACCTCCATCGGCATTGGCATGCTTACCGAAACTCTTACCTGCATCTTGAGCAGAGCCCTTGCACTCATCTTCATCGAAGTAGTAGGATACAGCACAAAGTATCATCTCATCGACTCGGTCTTCTGCTTTTGCACTGCTGCCAGCATATGCCCGGGGTAGCTCTGCTAAAGTGCACGAAGAAAGGAGATGCGGTGGTAACCGCAAATAGTTTCTGTCATGGTAATATTCATCCTGCGCCATCTGATACTCCTCATGAGATGCCCATCCTTCTGGTGCCTCTGGTTGATACATATCATCACCATATCCATAACGACCGTATCCACCATAATCGTCATATGGAGAATAATCATCTATCCGGCCATCGTCTGTATCATGTTCCATTGCACCATCTTCATTGCTCCTTGCTTCTTCGTTATTCTGTGCTTTCTCAGCATTATACTGATCACCAACACCATCATCTCCCCAATTATGTCTATCGTCGGTGCCATCAGGAGGGGCGTCGGCAGCATCGTCGAATAAACCCTCATCATGGAAAGCGTAGTCGTCTAAATAACTATCTTTTTTGTCAACGCCAGCATCCATTTCACTTGATTCGTCAACAACTTCTTGTAATCTACGATGTGCTATTCCTTCAGTGAAGAGATAATCTTCAACTTCTTCCTCTTCTTTTTTCTTATTAATTTGACTACGAGCTGATTTCATCTTTCGCCTCTCGGCCAACCCCTTGGCTAAATCTACATCCATATTCAATACATCACCAGGCACACCTCTTAGTATCTCCTTGTCTTGCTTACCTCTCCATTCTTCGTCATTCGAACCTGCAAAGTAGGTATGATATGGTTCAAAGTCTTCCCACTTGGTATGATTCTCATTTGACGTTGTTGTATTTGCCATAGCTTGATCTTCACTTGTTTTATTAATAGCAACATCAAACCAATTCTTTCTAACAAATAATCGGGGTATAGTAATCCTTCGATAGTAACGTTTCCGTCTTTGGTGGTGTTGATTATTGCCAGCATTATTATCTCCTTTTGCGGCTTCAAAATCTAAACCGATGAGGTGGATATTACCATCGTAATCACCCAAAATTGCATCAGCTATACCATCACCTTCTACATCATGAACTATTGGTGAACTATGATAGAATGATGATCCTTCAAATAGTAATGGGAATTGTTCATCTTCCTTCAATTGTTCTGTTGATTCGCCCTCAACACCGCCGCCGCCACTACTACTACTACTTGATGATTTTACTTCTTGCGTACCAATAACAGAACTTGGCGTCCATAGTTCCAATACTTCATAATCAGTAGTTAACAATATCTGTCTTCCGCTGCCTGCATCAAAGTCTGGATGTAATGGGTATATAATTGGTGGAGTATGTGTACCAATACCTGTTGTATATTGTGATTGTTGTTTTGTATTTGATGCAGCGTTATTCACTGCAGCTGAATTAGTATGTGATGTAGCGCCACCAAAGTGTGCACTGTGTGTGGAGCCTAATCGAAATGATAGTGGACAACGATCTTCCTCTTTCTCTTTGAGTGATTGTCTAGTTGCTCTATTCTTTTGAATTCTATATTAGCAGAGATTTGCAGTAGACAAATCAAATGAGTAAGATGTAGGTTGTGCACACATGATACGCATTTATATGGATGATACTACCAGAAGAGTAATGCAGCACGTGTGTTTAACAAACTCACCTTCCTCCCTTGTCACTACTACTTTGTTCAATACCATCTTCCATAATACGACGTGATACAAACTCATCTTGATCGAATGGGCTGGTTCGATAGGCAACATATGGACGAGATTTGGGGTTTGCTTGTGTTTGTTGCAAAACCACTAGTAGTATTACTGCTAGCTGCCAAAATACCAATAATAATGATACCTTGGTGAATGCTCTAGGTATCATATTAGATGAATACGCCGTATATTGGGTATGAATGTATATTTACCCACCACACTCATATCCTATCAAGCTACGATATGGCGGCCTCGCTGTTTAATATCTAGGATACCTCATATCTTTTTATGAGAGTTTACTGATTTACTGGCCATTTTGCAATCAAAGATCTAAAAGATCGCTAGGTATCACGATAGTTGATGATAGGGCAAGCAAAAGAAGCTGTCATATCCTATAATATATCGTTACGCTGACATATTGATCATATCTCTTCTTTTGTTTTGAAAAGTCATAAGAGAACACTACAAGATGGGATTATTGAAGCACGTCGTCCTCCCCCTCTACGCCTTGATGTGTCATTTATATACAAGGCTTTGATAATTGAAGATATTAATGATATGTCACCACATCCAGTTCTGTCTACTGATCAGATGACACTTCTTGCTTTGTCTTGGCGGAGTCGGGTTGATGCTTCTAATTAATAATGTCGCCGCGATTTGTGTTGAGAACTCCCATTATCGTGGTATGGCAGTATTGCTAAACATTGTCTTCTTTGCAACCGACGCGTATAGTTATGTAACGATGGGCCTAGAAGTACCAACTGCAGTGTATGTCATTGTTGGATTGGGAGTTGTTGGATTGATAGTTCATGCTAAGGAGCCGGGTATATTCACAAAGGATCATGACAAAAAGAAGACGAAATAGAGAGTCATTGGATATATACTCATGGAAAGGAAGAGTTTGATATGGCCAACGTATGTAGTCTTGCAGTAGATGATCGTTTTTAAACTTTGATATACAAGATATGTCCATTCTATAATGTGAAGATGCGATCTTCTTACATATCAGTTTTATTTGATGTAATAATACTATCAATAAGACTTTCTCAATAAGCTGATGCAATAACAAAATGTGCATAAAGCATGTTCTTTGTTCACATTTTCGTTCCGTTCTAATACTATTTCTTGTGTGATATCCAATAAGCATATGACGCTGCTTTTGATTAAGACATCCAGACTATACTATCTTTTCTCCCCCACTCGATGCTTTGATAAACATTTTGCCAACTCGTGTACTACACTTCTGCAGTGTTTTCTATCACTCTTTTCTATTATATCTGGTAACATTAACTCATTCTCTGGAAAGGCAAATACTTCAACTAAATGTGAGCAAGTTGCGCTTGTTTGTTTTCTAATAGCGGAGTGATAAAACTTAGTTGCCTCTCGTTTACATAGTAGTTCTGCAAAACATTTCTTTTCGATGAGTTCTTCCCGTACACTAAGAAGAACAAAGAGGTGTGAGAGATGTTACTGATATGGTTAGATTTACACTTTACACATCAACATGTTGACAATGCATTGATACCTAGATCACATACCATTCTTCATTTTGAATTCCATAGGTCATATGACACTCTTGCCTTTTCAATGAGGACAATCTACATGGTTGATTACTGTTCATATCTCCCAACGATATTATTATTATCCTACCGACCTACTAATGAATGTCATCACCCACATCATCTTGTCATCTTGGGAATAAATCGCAAATTATGACCACCACCAATTGAAATTGAATATAAAAGTATTTGCAATATCTACCCATATATAATACCTCGTATATTGCATGTGCATACGAAATACTATGTCGCCCCTGGCGTGTCAAGCCTTACAAAAGGATGAGTATTTAAACGAATATTGAAGAACTTGTGTGAAAATAATTTTTTTGATGAAGACATTGGCTGAGGAATGATAAAAGTGATCACTACGATCTAGTTTAGTATCAGTGAACTGAGTGAATAGATACTAATAGATATATACTCTACCATAGAGATAGGGGGGAGAGATATTGGCTCGGTCATAAGCTATATTCGATTCCTCCACATACATCATTGCTTACGATACACATGTGCATAGTGCATATATACATACCTTATAATTAATAAACTCATACAATATTATGAAACAAGAAGTTAGAGATAGACGTTCAGATGAGCTAGAAGCTATGCAATCGTATTATGGCAATGCTCTTTCATCGAGCATATTACCATTGGTATCATCAAAGGAAGATAACATACCACTTGAGGGTCCATGGTTCATACAAATAATCGACATTGACGATAATGATACTGTTGACAATACTACAAGCAACAACTCTAGTCTTGGCATACCTACACTTGAAATACGATTACCATCATCTTATCCCCTTGGTGAAGAGTGCCCTGAGCCTTTATTACACAACATTATGATGAACCCACAATCTAAAGAGAGACTCTTTGAGGAACTGAAAGATATGTACGAATCAGATATTGATGTTGGTATTGTGTGGTGTGAACGATGTCGTGAGGAGTTGATGCATGGTGATATGAAAGGTATTGACAATGATAATGAAAGTAACTATACTACTGATGAACAATGTAATACAAAAGATGGAGCACAAGAAGATGACAAAACAACAAATCAAATGGACAATGGAGATGTTACAACATTCATAGCGCCAACAACAAAGTTTGGTCAACCAAAAAGAAACTTTCCAACAGATGTTATTACAAATAAAGATTATCAACGAGAAATAGTACATACAGCAGCTTTTCATCCACCAAAGTCTGGAGCATCTGAGATAATGATTGCACATGTTGCAAGTGTAACTTGTATTGAGCATATCCAATGGGTGTTAGCTGAGTTACTAATGAATGACAAGAAGGTTGCCAGAGCTTCACATAATATGTTTGCGTATCATTTCATCAATGAAAGTGGTATATTGATATCAGATTGTGATGATGACGGCGAGAAAGGTAGTGGTGCCAAATTATCATCTTTACTAGACATGTGTAAAGTCGACAATGTGTTGGTTGTTGTGTCTCGATGGTATGGAGGTATCCACTTAGGAAGTGCAAGATTTAAATGGATTGCTAGTGTAGCACGAGATGGATTAGTTCAGGGTGGCTACTTGGAAAGATAGATGACATATGATTGCTGATTAAGAAGGATGCCGCTTTTGGTTTGAAGAAGACCGGTTGTGTCTAGTCTTATATCGATTACTTACGCTTACTACCGAGTACCCATAGACTGATTGTCTTCATTGCCATACTACCTGACTTCATACTAAACAATCTCTGTCACCAAGCGAGCGTCAAAATATGCCAAATATCCGATTGTTTATCGTAGCTTCCTCTTCTGATTCTTCAGAGCAATATAGGTTTGTACGCTCCCAGCGAAGAAGAATGCAAGAGAAGCCGCTATTCGTAATGTTATAGGTGGTGCTACCCTCTTTACTAGCTCAAAGAGGTTCTTAGGTGGCATATATCTTCCTTGTCTACCCTCTGGCTTGTTCTTATTCTGGTTGTTGTATACTGTAAATTGTTTGTTGTTCTTGATATTATTATCAAAGTTGTTATTATTGTAATGCCGAGTAGTGCTCAGTGCATGTTCTTTCAGCTCTTGTCCTGCAAGTTTTCCTCCCTCTATGAAAGGGAATGCAAGACTTTGAATATAATACGCACTTCCCAACGAAAGAATTCCAAAGCAATAGCTTTTAAAGGATTGGTTAGGTACTTCATCCTCTGCAATGTAACTTCGATTATAATGATTTTTTAGTATCATCTTTTGTCCTTGATACCAAAATAGATATCCAGATATTGCAACAGATGGAGGAAGGCATACGATGGTTATTCCAATGCACATGTTATGATGTTATTATCAATAAGGAAGTATCTTAGGCCTTTGTTATAAAGTGTTTGAAACAGGTATAAAGCATATCATACCTACTCTTGGAAGAGTGTGCAGTGGCGAGTGCTAGTAAATAAGGGCAATAGTCAATGCTTTGAGAGTAGTATATATAGTAGGATGGCAGTGGATTTAAACGATATATCATAGATTACTCAAACATCTGTGTACTTATATTAGGTACCAGTCATTTATTGGCAAGTTCCTACTTAATCATGTAGTAACTCTGATATCTCATAGGATACCTCTTCTACTCACATAAGCATAAGCGCCTACTCACAGTAGATGTTACTTATCAACTTATCAATAAGCTGCGGCAGAGCTCACCGTAGCAGTAATACTTGAACGCCCTAGGCTCAACGGATGATACTCCAACAAAGCGTGATTGATCTTAACGCTCAACTAACTAACACCCCCATTTATATTGCAACATACTAACAATCTACCATAATTTTTACACAATACCATCATTAACAGTACACAACTAAACAAAGCGGAAGTTCTGCAGTTTGCCAGTATACATTATACAAAGAAGTTATCGTAAGTATATCGTTGGTCATAATCAACGCTTGGTCGGTATGGTACCAACTATTTACTAACGATACATCTTCTTCTACTTCTTCCCTTCATCGACAGCAAAAGATATTTAGGAAAGAATACTAAAATGGGATCATTTGTAGGAGATAAAGCAGAAAAGGCATTGGAGAACCAGGTGTTTGAAACGAGTGGTTACCCCGGTTGGATTAAATACAAAGCATATCGTGCTTACAAGAGTATTAGCAGTGGCGAGTGTTGCAAATAAGGGCAATTGACAATGCGTTGAGCGTACTATGAGAACAGAGTATTTAGAAGATTTGTAAAGTCGAAGAGAGTGAGAGAGGTGGCGGTTCCAAAGACGAAATGTGTTGAATATAAACCCTATTAACTTAATCTGATCAATCTTATTGCAAAGAAAGGTATTGTATCGATGTTACGTTATCTCAGAATGTAGCGAATTGTCCAGTTACATGCTTTATACTATTTCTCCGTTTATCATTCTGTACTATACCCACTGAAACCAAACTCACTTTCCACATTCTTGTAGTATGAGATTACTTTGCGATTATAATCTCTTTTAGCTCTGTACCTCTTTGTAGCCATGAATGATCTTTTAAACCCATTGTATACACAATTTCTCAATTGACCTGGGCTCAACTCAAACGCTTCCGCTGCCAAGGTGAGCTCTTTAACCATGTCGGTGTGTGATATTAAAGTGTTGTCCGTGCAAAAGGTCACTGCTAGCTCTTCTTGAATCATCTTACGAGCAGGATGACCACGAAGATCACCATTTAGCTTGGGCATTGTTTGTAAATTTGATGAAAGACATACCTCAAAGCAAGTTCTCATACCACCAAGATATCTAGTCAAATTTTCTACATAAGCCTGCTTTTCTTCGTCGCTTATTTCATCCTTCTCTTTGTTACTTTTGCTTCTGCCGCCACGGCCCTCTCCCTCTCCAATTATTTCCCACTTGAAGACGTTGCAGCCGTGGCCAATTCTTTCAGCATGGAGGTCAGTAATTGCAGAGTAAATGCTTTCAGCTCCGTATGCTTCGCCAGCGTGTACTGTTTTGTTGAGAAAACTCTGATGAGCCAAGTCAAAGGCTTCTTTATGATCAGACGCTGGATAACCACTTTCAGCTCCGGCGACGTCTACTGCAACTATGGGTAGAATGTAATCACTGTTTTGTTGTTCTGTTTCTTCTTTCTCAATACTACTTGAACCACAACCATGACAGCACTTCCCCTTCTCTCTTAGATTGGTAATTGCTTGTACCAACGCCACTGACGCTAAACCAAAGACTCGATGTTGATCTTCACCCGTGTGCACTTCCCAAAAAGCTTGATAATATGGACTGGTATCTGGTAAAAAGAACCTCATCGCACAGCATATGATACCATAGTGATGGGGTGGTGCAGCTGCATTATATGGGTGTACTTTTCCCGAGAATAACATCTCCAACTTGTCAACTGTATCTTTGTTGTATTCTCCATTGTATCTATTATTGTACATTTCTTCTTCTCCACTTAGTTTGTCTAATTCATCTGCATCTTTAACAGCACGTTCCAGTCCTAAGTTGACTGAACATATGATTTCTTCTATTGATAGCTTGCCTGGAATAGCATGCAATTGTGGTGCAAACCGAACCTCAATATATCTCACTCCGGTATCATATGCATCTAGTGCTACTTCATATGCCACTCTCTCAAGGGCTTGTTTCGTGCTTAATACTTTCGTAATATATCCAAACCCAGCTAGATAATCAACTAATGATGTATATGTCGGTGGAAAGACCATCTGCTTAAGTTCTTCTTCATCATATGATGGTAGACTTATATTTTGTTCTTTTGCTAAATCAATTAGAGTCGATACTCTGATAGAACCATCAAGATGGATATGTAAATCGGCTTTAGGTATACGAAGTAGGAATTCATATGGGTATGTTATCTTCTTTGTTGTGGTTGTTTCATTTGTTGCTGTAGTATCCTCGCTAATATTGCTCTCTTCTGCTGTCACGCCCAACTCTTTTAGTTTATCAACTATCGGTGCTAATGATGACGATAGATTCATAGTTATTGGTCTAGCCGCTTTTCTTTATTGTCTCCTACTACACCTCTCTTGACAAGAAGTTTGTGCATTAATGTTTGAATCGATCTTAAAATGGCGATAGAACGACACTTGATAGTTCAATCAAGTAAGTCATAGGTTAGCGGCGGCTCTTCTATATATCTAATATGATGCTTCAGAGACTGAGTAGAATCTCATGTTGTTCATCAGCTGCAGTTTTACGTTGCGCTGGTGTATCAGGTAGTAATATTTTAGAAGCTACAAGTCGCCGTCCCAAAGTCATAACATATGTTCAAAATATATCTTGTGGTCAATACAAACTTCAAATCAATAATGTACATCAAAGAAGAGAGTTTAGTAGTATACAAAAGAAGTCAATAACTGCTACCGATACTATCAATGATAATATAAAGCCAGTCGGTGTTAAATTTGCAGCTCTACTAACAAAACATCTTGGACTATCAAGGAGACAAGCAGGAAAGTCGTTAGTATTGTTTGATATGAATTCATCTGTTTGGAGGTCGCAGCAATGTGGATGCTTCATTTGAGCTTAGTTTCCCTTTATTTGACTGCACCACAAGTACTAACAGACGTTCCTTCATCTCTTTCCTTCATCATATATGTTAAACGCCATCTCCAGAGCGTATGATAAAAACTGAGAGAGTCACTTTGTTTGGACAGATAATTAACTCACCAACATATGAATTATTTCCATCAACCGATCCAAATCAGGATAGTTCCTCTGCAATGAAGGTTGATGGGAAGTTAGTAAAAGGTATCGATAAGACTTTGAAAGTTTTATACTCTGAATTGCAACAGCGACAACTTAATGAAGATGATGTTTCAAACAATATCAATGGTATAGTGGTAAAAGATAGTATTAGTACAATTGACAAACATGTAAAAGCAGATACAATAATATGGCTTGCTAATAAACTCAAGGGTGAACTAATTACAGAGGTGAGTATATGATATGATATACATTTGATATTATGTATGATATTTGATTTGTTATGATATGTACACTGATCCACTTACATACTTTCTAAACACACAGGACGATCCAGTTGGACGAAATTCAATGATTCAACGTCTTAGTATGGGCGGTGTGGGAAAGAGATATAAGAAGAATCAACCCAACATTCATCTTAAACCAGTAGGGAGATTGGATATGATGACAGAAGGATTAATGATATTTACAAACGATGGAAAGTATGCTCGAGAGTTGGAATTACCAATCAATAAACTGTGGAGGACATATCGAGTTCGAGTACACGGTCGATTAACAATGGGTAAAATGAGAGCAATGAGAAAAGGATTGACCGTTCGTCTAAATGATAGTAATGTTAAAGATGCAAATGGTCAAGACGTTATTCGAGCTGGTAAAATGATGAAGTATAAAGGTATAAAAGTATCAATAGAAAGGAAATCTTCAAAAGGCAGAGGTCGTGGTGGCGGGGGTACGAATACTTGGCTTCAAATCACATGCTCAGAGGGCAAAAATAGGATGCTGAGACGAATCTTAGAGTCACTGGGATTGGACGTCACGAGATTAATCCGCATATCCTATGGAGATTATAAGTTAGATACCATCCCGCCTGGTAAGGCGATCGAAGTCAATTACAAAGATATACAGAAGATGAAGAATAAAGGATCTTTGTTTGTGAAGAGTAGTAATGATGAAAAGAAGAAGAGAGATTTCGATAGAGAGAACAATCATGACGTTCAGTGGGTAAACTACTCCTAGTTAATCTCAGCATTAAAGAAACAGTTACTTTGACTTTGTTTATAATAATCTTATTTGACATGCACTAGCTTTCCCTTCCTTCCAATAGTATCCTTTATTTCTTATTTATAGAGGAGCCAGTGCAACATATATAGCTCTTCTCCTCATTGGCACTACGATATCAACTCATTACTAATGAAACGCAGCAAATGTAGCATCGGAGAACTGCCCGAAATTCATGCCCATCTTCCACCTAGATCTCAAAGTACGAACAGAGCCAGGAAGATGTTTCTCAGCTTCAATACATTGAGTATCTTCGAGACTCCGTCCGGCTGGAAGCTCCAGTTTTGAATGATATTCGGGCTCCATAAACATCGCAAAAGTCTCTCGGCTTATATTACCCTTGCAACCTCTCACAGCTAAACAGATATGTTGCATAATATGTGTAAGTGCATAATGTTCAGACTTGATCATTGATACCAATCAAATGATCCTACTTACCATGTGGAGTCGCTTGTAACAAGCCACCTGTTGTAATTTGAGCTGTCTCTCCAGTTTGAAACATTAGTGAGTTTGCAGGTAACTTGGCATGCACTAGCTTTCCATTTCTAGACTTGATGTATAAACCAGCCTTTGAATCGGGACAGTCAACAACCTTTCCATTCTCATCAATGTATAAAGCAGGAAGTAAGCCTGTTAGAGAACCATGATCATTATGCCATCCGCAGCCAGTACTATAGTCAGTATCATTTTCCGTCTGGGTTGTATTATTGTTATCTTTTTCTTCATTAGAAGGGAAATAGTGTAGAAGCCTTGCCTTGCAACATTTAGAGTGTTTGATTGTATTTTCCAGCTTTGGTTCATATTCAGGGCACTAAGATAAGAGTTGCGAGATGTGAGTAATAATATTTTAAATAAGTGATATCATATCAAACATACTTACATTTGCAGATACGAAAGAATCACAACACTTAGCTAGCATGATGCCAACTTGATGCACCAACTGAGCAACATCTTTGAAAGCTGATTCTAATTCCGGTATATCGTCAGTTGGCCATACATTATTGGCAAAGAAGGCTGGACAACTCTTTGCCAAGGCAAGTACTTCTTCTTCCGTTTTGTCTAAAGACTCGTCACATTTTAATGCTTCGCTATCACCAGTTTCCTTGCGTCTATCCAACATAGTTTGTGCTAAATCTTCTGTTAATGGATTTGCATAAAAGGATCCTTTACTGTAATCGTATTTGTCACCTTCAAGCTTCTCTCTTCCATGACTCCATCCAACTTGATAGCCTGAAGTTGGTACTGTTACTTTTTGTAGCTGATTCGGTGGTAGAGATGCAAGCTGATTTGCCAGGGGTAACAGTTTAAGACGCATCTCGGGTAAGTTTGGTACATCTGTAATGGCTATAATACCCAAACCACTTGAAGAAAATGCTCTTTCAATAAGATTATCAATGTTTGTCTTGCTTTTATTATCAGAACATGCAGCCACGAGATCAGTGTAGCTGATGCTTACTACACCATCATCTGTGGATGTCATATTAATTTTGTTATATCGCTGCTACTCTTTATAGCACTATAACGTCAACAAATCTTATATAATAATTCAGTAATAAACCAGTACTCGTGGTAATTGAATTGATGGTGCACCTTAAATTATTATTAAGCAGATATTATATACTGACGTTCTTATGTAATAACTCGGTAACTATACCAAATAAATTTAAATTATGTGATGGTGCACCTTAATGATAGTATGACTTTATCCACCACTAACTATAATCAAATCAAACTATAGCAATTTTCTGATCAATATATACCAACTACTATCTACTACAATGATAACAACGGGTATATAAGCGATGGTGCAGAGGATGGTCGGTTATTCCAGGTTGACAATCCGATGTTGAAAAGTGTTGAAAGTTGAAAGCCGTGTGGGCGTGAAAACTGAAAAAAAAGCACATAAAACTTCGCATAGTGTCACGGGACATTGAGATCAGTCGAGAGACTCATCCATATTACTGGCCTGGTAAAAAGTATGAGTAAGACAATATCTTCCTTGTGTTACTGCAGCTCATAATGTACAACAGCCAGGTTGTAGGGTGATTCGGCTTCGTCTAGTCTCATATGGCTTGAAATATGAGACCGGACACTCAGTTAAGGCCAGAAAAAGTTGACAAAAGATAGTACATAGATCTCGCGGTGTGTGATGGGATATGTAAGTTGTTCACTTAGTATTATACTGGTTGCGAATTGTCTCACTCTCACAGCACCACATCAAATCACATGTAAACATAAACACTCTATCACTCTCACAACTACCATAAAAACACATACACTCGCTCTTCTACCACTGATCACATACAACTCTAACTTCCCTTTCTTATTTTCAATCTCGCAAGGCTCAGTCGTCGTTCAACAACCTTGGCAGTAGCAACATACCACAGGAAGAATACAACAATCAAGAAGAAACCAACAAGTTCACCAGTAGCGGTGGCAACTTGTTCGAATTCACAATGTCGGCCGTAACATCTCAACGTCCCACCTTCTCCTCGAGTTATGCCGGGGACAATCTTCTCTATCAACTCGCCTACTATTGAAACACCCGCCTTTCGTCTCCATTCAACGACGGACGATCGTCGTGCATCATTCGGTACAAGCTCGACAGGACCAAGATGTTCATATTCCATAACATCTTGTATATCCGAGGGTACTAATCGCGAAACCTTGAAGAAGACATAACAATCCCAGGGTAAGATGGCATACTTTCTGTAATCATCATACTCGGGAAAGCTCGACTCGGTCAATCGTCGTACACCCTCCTCTAAGAAGACATCACTGTGTATAATATCCTCACGGTCAAAGTGACGTCCAAAGGTACTATTACTATCAATAATAAGTGGCACGCCCAAGCTTCCCTGCTGATGCATAAAGGCGGCTGCAATGGAATACCCTCGTTCCAAGAGGACACGACTTATACCCACCTCGTACCGCCATACCAATGCCATTTTGACTAGATCATCTTGAAAGTCTTCATTCTCAATACCACATTCATATATAGCACCAGTCTTGAGCCATATATCAATCATGGGTGTATTCACAGCGAATAAAAATGATTGTATATGAGGTGAGTAAACTGTATTGAAATGCGTATTAATCGTATGTCCAACCATTTGAACCTTATCGGAAAGAAGTGACGTATACAATTCAGTCCATGAACTTAAATGTTCCCAATGTTCAGGTGAGCCAGGACCAAACTTCGGTCCGGCTAATCCACAATTTATGTATACCATATGATCATACAAGTGTGGTATGTCATATGTTCGTGAAACGAGTAACAGTGACTCCATATCATAACATCTATCCTCTCGAACTAACACTGTTATTAATGAATTATCATTCCCAACAACCTGATGATCCATAATCTGTCGTTCCTGCTGTGCCAGCCGACACTCGGCCTGTTTCTGTGTTATCAACCCATTCGATGAGGTATACTTATCAGCCACCTCCTGTGTCAACACAATAACATACTGTAAATTCAAATCCTCAAATGGTTGTTCAGGATCATCAGTACCACCTAATCCATGACATTCTATACCGTGCTGTATAAAGTATTCAAAGTTGGTTAAATAAATGTCATTTTTACCAATTGATTTGTCTAAGGACGTCGGTCCGGAGTAGACTACCAATGTACGTTTCTTCTTCGTTGATTCAGGACTATGTTTATTCTTTAATATTGCATGTCCTATTGTCGGTGGTGAATCTATATTGTTGTTATTAACATTATTCAGCTCTGAAAGACGACGTCTTTGTCTGTCTGGATGAAAAGACTGCTGCTCGTTCTTATTGTGATCATCAAAAGTTGACGACGACTCCGCTGAAGCCTCTCCATCCATAGATTTTCTAATTGCCTTTATTCTACTTATATTATTACTACTATTACTGCGTAAACGACGGTCTATTCCTCCTCGTTCATCTCGTATTATTATTGGAGACGAGGGTGGCAGACCTCTGTTGTTGTTGTTGAAATTTGATGAGGGCGATATTCTATAGTTTGACGCCTCATATTCGACATGTAAGGCTGTTCTAGGGACATTAGTTATGCTTGACGATTCATCAGGTTGTCCATCTTCCTCCATTTCATTATTATATTCCAGCATTGGTGAGTGGCAATTAGTGGCTTGTTGTTGTTGCTTTAGCTTTTCATTGCAAAGTAAAAAAACTGTCGATAAAAATTATTAGCCGTCGGACGTCGTCTATCTTCGACTCGATATCACTACTACTCTAATACTACTAAACCAATGTATTCTCGTCCACTCAACAGAGTTATTTCATTGGGGATGATGACGGCAATGTTAGGCTTATTATTGGCGCCAAAATACGAAGTTAAAATTTTGTTCTCTTGCAATATACGAAACACACGAGGATTGGTCGTATCAAATGTACTACCCCTTATCTGTTCATAATTTGGGTAGGTAGCCCTTCTTTGGGCGTATGCACTGTATGTTGGGGGGTGGCGGGCGGGCGGGGGATGAAGGCAAATGTAGAGTATCATAGTAGGTATGCTAAGTATGCATGTCAAGTATAATGTTAATATTAAGCCCCCTGTATTCTATTTAGGTTGGACTATGTCGAAAGCTAACAGTCATACTTTCTTTACTTCTTGAGCAATCAAATCGAGAAAACTGTAAGCTCGACAATTCCTCTAAATCAACTCTTTTGTATCCATCTCTTTCATACAATGTCTGTGGTTGATTATTGCTTTCATCGTCGTCGTCATCATCGTCTTCAGTATGATCTGGATGAAACATGTAATTTCCCCAAGTATACCAATTATGACCACACGTTCCGTTGTCGGCTTCTCCTATTAGTATATATTCTTCCACCAGCCTAGTATCATCACTCATGCTGTCCTCATTGACTGGTTGTCTAAAATCTGCAGTGAAGTCTATTGTCGGTGGCATCCAACTACACAATACAATCAAACGCCGCTGTTCATTTTGTTTCGGAGCATACTTCTCCAATGATTCGAATGCTGATAACTTCTCTACCGTTATGAAGTGATTGCTATACATTGGAGCTCTCCAACTACCATCATCAGTAGCTATAACAGTCGGAAGACTCGGTTGTGTTGTTTCCTTCTTCTTTGTCGTCTTTCCAGATTTCTGTTGTTGCTCAATGTATAGTTCATTCATTGCACGACGTAAAAAGTATGCTAGTCTTCCATCACCAGCACCAACATCTAATATTATTGTTTCCTTTGATATTGTTGACGAATTATGATCCATTTCTTTAACTCTTCCGAGTAGATATGCAGCTAATCCAAATATATATTCCCTAGTCCACAACTCATATGAATCTTCTCGTTTCCTCATTTCAAAGTATGCATTTAACGGCCCGCAATATGTAATATGTCCTCGAAGTTTGTTGTGTATAACGCTTTCTATACTAATGTTATTTGTATCAACAACTTTATCATCTCCTTGAGTAGTATCAGCATAATCTTCATGTATAGAAACTTTGTGTCTACACCAACTTTTCATATCAAATGCTTTCTTAACAGTGTTTACTGAAGGTAATTTCAATGGCGGAGTAGTAATGCTACTACTATCTATTGTTTGTTCTACCTCCAAAGTACTTAGGCCCTGTGCATCATCTCTTAATAATGGATTGTTCTTTACAGCCTCTGTTACAATAGGACCATATCTTGCAATGAGATATTCCCCTCTTAACCATTTGATAAAATTATCATAATTATTGGATGATGAACTAAATAGATGTCGGTTGTTATTATCATCAGTAGATGTATTGATTGGAAGCAAAGCTGGATGTATGTAATGATTTAACAGTTGAACCCTATCTTCACCAGCGATGTTTGCAGATACATTGATATCCACATCAACACTGTATTTACGTCGTCTTCTATGTTTCTTCTTTTGTTGTTTAGCCTCAAACATCTTTTGGGCTTTTGCCTCTATCTGCTTATCTTCATCTTGTTGCTTTGCTTTCAATTGTTGGTGTTTATCTTCCAATCCAAATAGACTCCACATATCATCAACAAAATTTTCCCATGATGAATTACCACTTCTGTTAATACTGTCTTTATCTATTAACCTTCGATAATCATCTTGTACTTCTATTGATACAAGTCGTTGTGCCAGTGGTAGGAGTGATATTACATTGGGTGAGAATGGTAAAAATGATGATCGTGAAGATAGATATTCATGTAACCGTAGGCTACCTGATAAGAGCTTTGGTGCGACTATTTTATTAATGCGTTTGGTGAGGTTGAAAAGTATCATGGGTTATGGAAATGTATGGGGAGTTACCTCCTTCAATTTATTGCATTCTCATGTGCCTCTCTGCCTTACCACTGCCTTATTAATGCGTTTGGTTAGTTGTAGACGGGAGATAGAGGAGTGAAGAATACTAAAACCTATACTCTACACGCTACGCCATGCTGCTCTTCTGCTTTCTATCTAGGTACATCATTCACCTACAACACTAAGTACATCACAATCGACAACTGAACTTTCTTACTTCTCGCTCTTAAGAAAGAGATTCTTCCAACCACTAAACTTCACACCCTAAGCTTTTTTTACTAACAAAATGTAACTCAGTCAATATTAGTCATTTCGCCGTCAGTGAACCCTCTATTGTGGTCTACTTGATCCCATTACTCAATTCCTAATGAGAAACTTAGCTTGTGTATTGCAATTCAATAAGAAAAACACAAATGAAAATCTCGATCTCGCACCCCATTACTAATCCTAGCCTTATAAGGTCAGATTGGAAGTTAGTGGTGTGTTCTATACCAAAGTCTTCAACCATCTATGTATAGGTAAGGACTTGGGAATGTCTACTGTAGCATATGCATAACTCATGGTGGAGTTATGACAAGATGGCTACACCTCAAAGACGAGAGAATCACGACTTTTCGAGGGAAATGGAGCTGAGCAATTCGTATGTTTGGGTGTCAACCACTACCTTGTTGTGCTTCATTTTCCTGCCAGTGCTTGCCAAAGCCATCACATGTATAGGTAAGGACTTGGGAATGTCTACTGTAGCATATACATCACTCATG